>Ga0210036_1001161_pt1 | contig 29862 bp, 28 predicted proteins | sample CryGeymeta201515_FD_185469 | JGI IMG/M metagenome (GOLD analysis project Ga0210036, IMG submission 185469) | Groundwater microbial communities from Crystal Geyser aquifers in Utah, USA - Crystal Geyser metaG 2015-15 (SPAdes) (version 2) | ecosystem: Environmental > Aquatic > Deep subsurface >...
TGATCTAATTTGATGATCTATAGCTTGTGTTCTAGTAGCTTTTGTCAAGGAAGGAAGGGTGTTGTTGTTGTTGAAAAAGACACAAAAAAAATTTTTTTTGTTGTTGTCTGCGAGATTGCCTGTTGCATTCTTTTTTGCAAACAGCTGTACCACCGCTGCATCGCGTAGAAATTGCCAAAATTATTCTACCAGTAGACTAGACTACTCCTCTATTGGAATCCATATCTGGAACGAGAATACAATAACAGCAACACGTTTGATTGTCTCACGATGATGACAACAACCACAGCACCTTCGTTGACATAAACTGCTTGGCAGTGGTAGACGAAATCTACGTCCAGTAGAAGAGGTAGCCTCTCTAAACCCTTCAAGACTGCAGTCATGCATTGTAGTTGCAGTTTTGTTCTTGTTGCATAAACCGTATACACGGGGAAAAACTTGCTCAATGAGACATTTTACTGGCCTTATAATTCTACGTACTTGCCAACTACTTGTATACTATTGAAAACTCCGAATAGTAGTGGCGCGTTTTGCAGTACAGTCGTACGACATATTTTTTCCTTCATAGCAAATAGCAATCAATAGATCAGGATTTCCTACAAGGTAGTAGAAGGATGGACAAAGGTATACATTCCTGCATATCAAGGTATGATGGTATTATCCTTGAACATTTCGACCTAAATGAAAGATTCATTTTTCTGTTCTTCCTGCAAGCAGCACGGCAGGCAAGAGTGTTAGGCATGCATACACACCAGAACACGCACAAAACTCCTCGTAGAGAGGCATCAGCGTCAAATCATTGCAACGAAATCGATTTTTCAAACAAATATACTACATGGGACTTTCAAATGACAATAGACACACATACACACACACAACAAACAAGCAAACAAAGAAATAATTCGCACGATAAGCATTTCATAAATAATGATTCCCGAAACGATTATACTCCCAAGCTGGCAATCATCCCAATAGATACGTAAATAAACATAGGATACAGACTTGGTAGCTGTTGGTGCGGGATATTAATTTGCTATTCCTCGTATGATCATGGACCTGTCTCAAAAGAAAATGTGAATAGACAGCTCCACAAGTTTGTCGAGGATTCTTTTTTTTTTTTTTTTTTGTACTCGAGTATAATGTTTCACCATTTTCTTTCACCACGAAATTGATTCTAAAAGGTACTTACGATCCAAAAATTCAAATTCCTTAAAGTTATGCAAAGACAAACTCGTCCCAATTTTTTTGGGCTGCCATACCTGTACCCCTGGGGTACTGGTAACTGGTACTATGCAGGTATTTATTTCAGCTCCATTTGTTGTGAGTTGTGAGCATCGAGCTTTTTACCCAGAACAAATTGCTCACTCCTGCTGCTGCTGTTGCGATGTATTCTCCTCCAGGATTTTAACTTCGTGACTCTTCCACGGTGCTGTCATGTTCACTCGGAAATAAAAAAGGGGTAGACTGTAGACTACTAGCTAGACAATCGTCGAAACATCATAATTAAATAAACCATAATAATGCACGAGAAGAAAAAAAGTCAAGATAGCAGATTTACTGGAGTAAAAAACAAAGCGAAAGTTTTGATTGCGAAGTATGCTGCGGCTGGAGAAATAAAAAATGGAAAGATTCGACCGTCTGTTTGTCATCCGGTCCCAAGAAGTAATCTTATTCTTACTGTGTTTGGTTGAAAGCAGTCGCAGCGACGAACCGCATGCAACGTCAACAACACAACAGCATATCTATTACTGTGAAGAAAGAAAACAATCCTCTACAGACTTGTTTGATCTTCTTCGATCCTCCATTGTCAAACGAAACCTTTTCGTTATACTATTGTTCTTGCGAGGTAAGATATCTGCTATCACTGCAGTGTCGCCTGTGTTAACCTTGTAGATAACCAGTGAGACATATTGCATATCGAACAACAGTTCACTCTTTAACAGATCTTGTCGAATTCTCTGCAACTGCTGATTCTCTGTCTTCTTCTTTGATTCTCTCCTCCTTCTTTCTCTTTATACGTTGCCTATTCGAATTATTATTTATTTCATCAACACGCACAGACAGCCAGAGAAATTCAAGGTTAAAAACAATAACAAGAAAACATCATGTCATTCTCCGTCCTTTCACGTGCCTTGGGTAGCAGTCGAACCACCACTACTGGTGCTGCTGCTGTTCGCAAGTTCATGTTAACAGGCAGCAGCAACCGTTCCACCGTCGTATCTGTTCAAAGTCGAAGTATCACAGATTACATGCGAGACCGTAACGAAAAAACCCAAGACAACATTACGGAGGTAAGCCTTTTTGTTGTGTTAAGTTTTGCTTTCTGTGTGTGGAACGGGGGTAATTGGTGTCTTGTTGTGCCGGATCCAATTCATTCCCGGAGTTTTGTCGTATCCTCTATCTCATCCTTTTGATTGTTTTGCTCTCTTGTCGCTCAACGCACACTCACGCACGCACGCCCGTGCATACACTGTTCACGCAGACGCCATGGGATACCATCATGGATCGTTCGGCCAAGGTTTTCTTCTTGACGGAAATTTTTAGGGCCTTTTGGTTGGCAGGAGAAATAGGTTTTAAGCCCAAGGTGACCATCAACTATCCGTTCGAAAAGGGATACCTCAGTCCTCGCTTTCGCGGAGAGCACGCATTGAGGCGTTATCCTTCCGGTGACGAACGTTGCATTGGTTGCAAGTTGTGCGAAGCGGCCTGTCCAGCTCAAGCCATTAGCATTGAAGTGGAAGAGCGAGAAGATGGTGCCCGTCGAACAACCGTCTACGACATTGACATGACCAAGTGCATTTACTGCGGATATTGTCAGGAGGCTTGTCCCGTTGATGCCATCGTCGAAGGACCCAATTACGAATTTGCCACCGAAACCCACGAGGAACTCCTTTACGATAAGGAGAAACTTCTTTCCAACGGCGACAAATGGGAGCGCCAAATTGCCAAGAATCTCATGAGCGAGCACCTTTACAGGTAAAGCTGCTTTCTATGTGGATATGGTATGTTGTGGATGGTCTCTTTTTCGAAGAGAGTCCCCGCGACAGCCGCAAAGACCATCAGTTCCTGCAAAAATACTGTAAATTCGTATTGGTTTTTAATCGAGCAACCTACCTTTAGCGCCAAGCGCTTTGCGATGAAAAGTCGAATACATTTTTCAAAAATAGGACTACATTTCCTTTTTAATTTATCGTATTGCATCATTGTAACTGATCAGCTTTTATATTGCCCAAAGCCTCAGATTAATGATGACTTGGCCAAGAAAATAGATATTTATTCCAATACTTGCACTTCGTATATTTGGATTTCCTCTCAAGAACAAGTTTTGAGAGAGTTTTTCCCTGTGATGCAACGACTAGTATCTGCCAGCAAACTTGGCCTTTTGCTTCTCCGTCATGCCAGATCCATCTTGATCCTTGGGAGCTTGCCAAATGTCTGTTTGCAGATCAATGGTCGTTGCTTGTTTTTCTTGTTGGTTCTTTACGTACGAGCCACTTTCATTTGCCTGATGAGAATGTTTGGTGCGCACCCCAGAAGCCGTGGCAGCTGCCAAAGCCGCTAGCGTTCCACCCGTGATTGCTGTGGGAGGCCGGGTAGGCCCTTTGACAGGCTTGCTGACATTATTGGAATTGGTGGTAACAGGCGTCTTGGACTGCACTTTTTCTTCGTCGATAGTTGCGGCCTTTTCTGGTAGCGATGGGATCGGGCCTGCTGCCTTGATTCGTTTGGGCGGTGGCATCATAAAACCACCATCATCGTTATTGCCTGGAGCAGTAGAAATCTCTTTCGTCAACGGTGAGACCTCCGTTTCCGGTCGAAACGACGGTGGTGGCATGACAGAACTGGCATCGGTGGTTTCATCCACAATTTTGCGGCCCGGAAGAGGCGCCATCGCAGCAGAAGAATCGACACTTTCACTTTCCTCTCGTAGCATTAATTTAGGATTGACGATTTTCAGCAGCCGTTTCGTTTCCTCTAATTCTTTCACAATCGCCTCTTGATCTTTTTCGATCTTTTGTGCTTGTTCTTTTGCCAGCGTCAGATCGTTTTGAGCGAAAAAAACGTCATCATCTCCCGCTGCCTGGAGTCGTTCTAATCGTTGTTGAAGGCCAACCACTTTTTGGCTGGCTCTTTCCCAAGCTGCTGTGAGCAGTCGACGTTTGGTTTGTAGCGTATTCCATTTTTCCAGCAACGATGCTTCTGTTTCGCCGTCACCGGCGATGTTGGAAGAAGATTGATCATCCTTTGTCCTATCAAAAAAATCGTCGACGTCTTCATCGTCACCTCCTAGCATATCATTCTTACGACGTCGCTTCTTTGTATTCGACCCTCTTTCTTCGGGGTACAATTTTTCGTACAAATCTCGTTCTCGTTCTGTAATTTTTTCTTGCAATTCCTGGGAACGCTGTTGATTGCGCTGGAGCTGATGTTCCTGTCCGGTCGTCAATTCCCCCTTTCGTTCAATGCGCTCGCTTTCTGTCAAAACATTTTTCAACTTGTACTTGAGCGCCACAATCTTTTCCCAAGCTTTGCGGTGTTTATCAGGAATATTAGCACCATCTTCCAACGCTGCTTGTCGCTTCAAAATCACATCGTGGCTTTCCTCGTCGTTGTTCTCGTTATAATTTGCACTTTCCTCCATTGTTATACCCCAGGAGACTCCCAAATCTTCCTTTTCTTCAGATTCGTTGGCAGTGTTGTCCTTTGCTTCCTCTTCCAGAGTTACGACCGGCAATGGATTCTGAGGTACAACTGCTTTGGGAACTCGAATAGATCCTCGTTGATACTCGGGTGGACCTTCGATGCAATAGATGCGAGTCGACGCTCCAAAGGAAATGACATCTCCCGGAAAGAGCGTGACGCCACGACATCCCGGTTTGGTGCTGTTGGACTCCACTGTTCCAGTGGCGGCCGGTGGCAATCGTTTCTTATTGACGGTCACTCCATGACTAGATTGACAATCGCGCAACCACGGGACACCATTGCTGTCAAAGGCAATGCGAGCATGAAACCTAGAAATGCTTTCGTGACCGAGAGCAATGTGGACCTGGTCGGCGGCTCGACCGATGAGCCAGCTGGGTCGTCGATGCAGAGGATATCGTTCCATTTCAACGCCTCCTTTGATTTCAATCAACAGCCATTCCTTTTCTGGTAGTTTGGCCCATTCTGGTGGAGGATAAAAGGGATCAGGAATTGGGGGTAGCGGATCATTGTTGTCGACCATGTCACTTGTCATGGTTATGTTTCTAATGGAAGGGAATGGTCGTAGAGATGGTTCTTCATTTTTGTGAGGTGTGGTTGCTGTTGTTTGGTGGTACGGTTTTGTTTGTAGTACTCCATAAATTTGCAAAACCCGCAAAACCAATATTTCCAGAAAATGAACGACAGTTTAAACCCGTCAAATTAAATAATACGAGAGTACCTTCTACAACTCTCCGAAATCTTCCTGTCTGATTCGGATGAATGATGATGAATATATTTATTTCTTCGCCACTTTCCTACGCCTATTTCCGCCTTTTAATAATACTTGACAATAATAGCAGGGACTCCTCCACACTGAAATTATAGATAACAAAAGAAACCCGACAGGCAAGGCAAAAAGATGATTTTTTCAAGTCGCTCAATCTCAGCTCTTTTGTTTTTGCTGGCTGCTGCAGCTCCAGCCACCAGCTTTCTCGTTGGCCTTCCTTGGCTGCCACCAACGGGGCAACAACTGCGTAGTGGTTATTATTATTTGTCATCATGCACACTGGAAATTCGTACAGGTGCCAGCGGCGTTGCTAGTGCTGTGGGACTGCAGATGTCATCCGACTCTTTCGAAAACGACAGCGATGACGACGAAAATGATTTTCCTTCCTTCATGCCGCCTCCACCCCCCAACAATGGCTTGGCTGATCTCCCTGGTATGATGGCACCACCAAACAAGGGCGGTATTTATTCCGATAACGAATTGATGGAGTTGCTGCAGTTGCACGAGAATCTGGCGGACACAGTAGCACAACCATCCTCGGCGAAAAAAACTCAAGAGTCAATCTTGCTGCCGGGAGAACAACCTGGTAATGGTCCTTCCTTGCACGATTTGGTCTTGCAAACCCTAGCGCAAGACGAGAATAATGGCATCGAGGAAGAGAACGTGGAGACAGCTGATCCCGTGTCAATTTTGTTGCCGGGAGAGAAAAGGCCCGAAACGGGTGGATTGTCACTTCACGAAATGGTCTTGAAAGCACTCGAAGAAGGTGAAGAAATGGATGACGACGACAATTCACAATTCGGCACAAACAACGAAGATTTGGACCAGCGAATCTCTAATATCATTGCCATTGCCTCTGATGTCGACGGGACTCTTCTATCGTCGCAGCACGATCTTCATCCTCGAACTGCCGATGCTATTCGTAAAGCTGTCCAGCAAGTACAAACGTCGGATAGCATACGTGATCGGAAGAAGCTTCAATTCTTTTTCCCAGCTACTGGCAAGACACGCAAAGGTGCACTCGATAGCTTGGGTCCAGAAATGCGCGACTTATTGTATCAGCTTCCAGGTGTTTTTATTCAAGGGCTGTATGTGATTGGGCCGGATGGGTCACTTATCTTTGAGCAGAGATTACCATCCGATGCGATACGAAAGGCAGAGGAACTGGGCGAGACGTGGGCATTGGCATTGATTGGATACGATGGAGATGATCTCTATACCAACATTGACACAGACTTTGCACGAGAGATTTCTACCAAGTGGGGAGAGCCCATGCCACTAACGATTCCATCACTGTCCAAACACCCCAATGGATTTAACAAAATCCTACTTATGGATCCCAATGTGGACAAGCTAATCAACAAAGTCCGGCCTGAACTTGAATTGCTGGCAAAGAAGACTGATACGACGGTAACTCAAGCTATTCCTACCATGTTGGAACTGCTACCGGCGGGCTGTTCAAAGGATAAGGGAGTAGAAAAACTCTGCAAAGCACTCGGGATCGACCCAGGCAAACAGCTGCTGGCGATCGGGGATGCCGAAAACGATATCGGTATGCTCAAGATGGCTGCTATCGGAGTAGCAGTCAGTAATGCGTGTGACGCAGCGAAAAAATCTGCGGATGTTGTCCTTGAAGAAAGCAACGATGATGGAGGCGCCGGAGCCGCCATGGAAAAGTACAGTCCTTTGAGAAACCAAGAGTCGTCATAGACTATATAGAATCTTATTATGTGTTGGATCTGGTATACGCTAGAGGGGAAGTTCTAACGTATGTTGTATTTGCGAGCTATGTTCTGGTAGGATGGTTCCCCCGCGACAGCTCCGGGAGTGGGGAATATTCTAGATGGTGCTGCATCCAAACTTCAAATGTTTCTCATGAATTCGGATCTGATTACAACGTGGGACGTCATGAAGGAATTTGGTTTGTTAGGTAATAAAGATGAAGAGGAGCAGCACGAAGAGACTATTGCATTTTTTTAGACCGTCAGATATTTGTTTGTTTCCCAAAGCTCACAATGAACATGTGGTGGCCCCTTTAGCTCAAGTGTATTGGAACAAAGTAGCATTGATTACCATGAAGGCAGCACCAACTGTGGATGATGCTTATTTGGGCCAAGATTTCCAACCCAACCGGCAAGTTCGCTACTGGTCCCTTTGCGTCGGCGATTTGTCAGGAACCGGAACAACAGATTGCCTCTTGGATGACCAGATAACCTTCCGGCAATCGTCTCATGCTATGACAATAGTGATTGCATCCAATTCCGTCAAATAAATAATCGAAAATGCTGGCTTAAATCACATGGGTTGGGTTTTTCATTCAAACCGATAATACTTCACCGACTAATGTTGGCCGCTGAAGATTCCAGTGGTAAGCATAAGAAACGTCGCAGCCATCGGGAGACCGCCAGCCGAAGTGGATCGAAACGCTGAATACATGGGAAATCATTGAGCTCATAAATGGATGGGAGACTATGCTCCTAAAGGGATCATTATAAGTGTTCAAGATTTTCGTGATCGGCTTCGACAAGGCGAATTCTAAAACACAACCTGAACTTAGTAGTAGAGTGCACGAAATGTTTTCGAGCCTGCTGTACCTGTAGCGGTAACAAAGTAGTAATAAATGTTTATCTTTAGGCTGGTTGTTTCGAAGGCAACAACGTGTCTTAAAGTTAGGAGTGCGTTACGACTTTGTTTTCTTTTCTCGCTTGGCGGCCTTGACGCGTGCTACCCAGGTTGGAAAGAAGTCTTGAAAACGCTGCATAGCCTGCCGAACGGTTTCAATCCCACCTGCATACGAAATACGAAATCGACGATCTCCCAACTCTCCAGCTGGATCTTCAAAGTCAGTGCCAGGAGTAAGAGCCACATACTTTTCTTCCAAAAAGAGTTCGCACATTTTAACCGACCCCAGGCCAGGAGCCACATTATCCTCTCCCAAGTCAATGTAAATGTAAAAGCCTCCATCGGCGGGAGCAATGTTATTGGGATTGATGTCGGAAATTTTGGCGAGTTGATCCAGAATGAGTTGCCGACTGGTTCGGTACTTTTCGACGTGCTGTTGGAGAATCGCCAGCGTGTCCTCGTCCCAGCATTTCATGGCTGCCGTTTGTGAAATCGTCGGTGCATTGATGAACATATTTTGTTGCAAACTATTGATAGGTTCTACTAATTCTTCCGGAATCACCATCCATCCAAGTCGCCAACCAGACACTTTTCATTTATTTATGTCATCGTTGAATTGATGTTTGGTTTGTTGATGTGATGGTGAATCAAAATGCAGTATGCGTGTGTCAGTCTGCGACTTAAGAGAAGAAAGAAGAGCATACTCCATCATCAACCCATAGCAAAAAAAAAAGTTCCACTTACTCGAGTAATATTTGGAGAAGGAATTGATAATTAATGCTTTGGACGAATACTGTAGTGCGGTAGCCTCTTGTTTACCGTAGGAAATTCCGTGATAAATCTCATCGCTCAAGAATTGAATGCCCTGTTCATCGCAAAGAGTGCACAAGGCTTTTAATTCGTCAGGACTTAACATGCTTCCCGTAGGATTACTGGGTGACGATAAGATCAACCCCTTGAGAGGTTGTTTTCCGGCTGCCTTTCGTCGGACAATTTCATTTTGCAATTCTGTGGCCGTTAATTTGAACTCGGCGTTAATGGGAACATTGGCCTGTCGACAACCCAATGCCGATAAAATATTGCGATAGCAAGGATAACCCGAACTGGCAATGGCAATCACGTCACCTGCATCAAAGCATGCCGTAAATGCCAATAAGAAGGCACCCGAGGAACCCGTGGTAACGACAATGCGAGAGGCAGGAATAGGAATTTCCAGTTTGTAGTATTTGGAATAGTGAAGAGCAATCTTTTCTCTCAATGCCAACATCCCAAAAGCATCTGTATATCCCATAACTTGTGGAACTTGCAGTGCATCGACTGCCGCTTGAGCAACCGTACTGGGAGCTCCCGTTTCTGGTTGTCCTACTTCGCAATGCAGTACGTCTTTTCCTTCGGCTTGCAACTGGTTGGCGCGTTGAAGGACGTCCATGACCTTGAAGGACTCCACCGAAGCTGAGCGTTCACTGATGTTGACCATTGTAATATTATTATAGTTGAAACAGTATTTCTTGGATGGGGAGAGTCGCGTTTGGATGGATAGTACTATACTGTTTTCTGTGAAAATGAGTGATGGGTAGAGAGACACTACGGCAGAAGGTTGTTCTACTTTTTGTGAAGGAGAACAGACAGATTTGTATTGATGATGAGTGATGGGTGTATGTGAAGCCAATGTATGTGAAGCCAATCAATCAAAAAATGAAAATCAATCAACGTCATAACCTTTGATTGCACAGTTGCTCTTTTTAGTCCCGTGAGATTCAATTTCAATTGCTCCCACTCACACGATCACATCATTCGTCGCAGCAGCACAGCAAAAGCTACACTGTTCGAGAAAACCAACACAGGCAGTAGTTGAACCGGTTGAACAACCATCTTCTATCTTATTACAATTAGTTTATGTACTTAGAGTAATTATACTCATAATCACCACCAACATCAACACATATCATTATGCTCAGAACAACCCTGCAAGTAGTGGCACGCCGCCACCACGCTCACTGCATCCACTCATTCTCTACTCAGACCGTAGAAGTTACCCAGACCACCGCTGCGACAGTATCATCGTCGTCATCATCATCGCCCACTCGATTGGAAGCCCTCCGACAGCAATTGGCACGCGATGATCAAAGCACTCTGGACGAATTTGCTCTCGAACCGACAGCAGTACCATCGCTCCTTCGTCGGAAGAACAAAAAGGCTCCACCGCGGTCCAGTAAAATTCTGCCCAAACCTAGTTGGCTCAAGGCGCAACCGGCCACGTCGGACAATTACAAGGCATTGCGCAGCACGGTGCGAGAATTGGGATTAGCCACGGTCTGCGAAGAAGCGCGATGTCCCAATATCGGTGAATGCTGGGGTGGTACCGAGGATGGGACCGCCACTGCCACGATCATGATCATGGGAGACACCTGCACCCGCGGTTGTCGCTTTTGCAGTGTCAAGACCAGTCGAGCTCCACCGCCGCTGGATCCGGAAGAACCGGAAAAGGTCAGCACCGCCATTGCCAAGTGGGGTCTGGATTACGTCGTTTTAACCAGTGTCGATCGGGATGATCTGGAAGATCAGGGGTCCGATCATTTTCGTCAAGTTGTAATGAGATTGAAAGAAAAGAAACCCGATTTATTGGTAGAAGCCTTGACACCTGATTTCCAAGGCCAATTGGACCTTGCAACGAATGTGGCAACTTCCGGATTGGACGTATACGCACACAACATCGAAACGGTGGAACGATTAACTCCTCGCGTCCGTGATCGAAGAGCCAAGTACCGACAATCCATGGACGTATTACGCCATGTCAAGTCTCTCCGTACGGGATGCTTGACCAAGACGAGCATCATGTTGGGACTAGGAGAAACCGACGACGAGGTTCGACAAACTCTGCAAGATTTGAGAGACATTGATTGCGATGTGGTGACGTTTGGTCAGTATTTGCAACCCACCAAGAAGCATTTGCCGGTGCAAGAGTACGTTACACCCGAAAAATTTGATCAATGGCAAAAGGAGGGAGAAGCTATGGGCTTTACGTACGTGGCTTCCGGTCCTTTGGTGCGTTCATCCTACAAGGCAGGAGAACTTTTTTTGAAAAATCATATTCAACATCAAAGAGAGAATCAAGCCAAGGCGGTTTAGACAGTAGAGCAGGAGAGCTTAAATAATAAGTATTATCCAAATGAAAACGAATACGAAAATTCCACAATCTATCTCTGCAGAAGCTACACAGCATTTCTTCATTGAATCGTTTCGTACTAGTAGCAAGCATGTATGTTGCATCGTCGCTAGAGTATTTTCTACTGAAGTGTTGTATTGCAACACTAAGAATACCCTAATTATGTTTCCTACAACTAATTGTGGTTGAATTGGACTCGGTCCGTTAAGAGTCACCTGACTAACTGCCTACGAGATTCCACGACCCATTCCAGCGGACATGTTTTGTTGGTCGAACATGCGTTGTTTGTCTTCCTCACTCATTTGAACAGGAATTTCGGTTACTAAGCATTCTGTGGTGAGCACCAGTCCAGCAACACTGGCAGAGTTTTCGATGGCATTAATGGTGACCTTAGCAGGATCAATCACACCTCGCTCCATTAAATCGCAATATTCCATGACAGAGGCATCCCATCCGTATCCAAACTGAAAAGAATAATAGAACGAGACAAAAAAGGTGAATGAGGTGCACGTACAAGAACGAAACAGATCAGCGTTCTGATCCAGAAAACAATGCAAGAAAATACTTACGCCCTTTTCTGCCGCTATTTCTTGGATCTTGGCCAATACAACGGCTCCTTCTAACCCGGCATTCGTGGCAACCTGCATAGCAGGGTATCCCATAGCAGCAATCATAATTTGAGCTCCAGCCTTCTCGTCATCGCCGTCCATACCATCAAGAATCTTCTGTGCAAGAGATACCTGAAGACAGGCGAGGCAGGCGCCTCCTCCTGGGACAATTCCAAGTTCTCGGGCACTTTTTACCGAGTTCAAGGCATCCTCGTATCGGAGCTTCTTGTCCTTTAGTTCTGTCTCCGTGGCAGCACCAACTTTAATACGAGCAATACCACCTCCGAGGGAAGCAATGCGTTCGGTACATTTTTCAGCGTCGTATTCTGTTTCGGCCTCATCGGCTTCTCGACGAAGCTGTGCGATACGGGCATCGATAGCCTCTTGCTGTTTACCATCCGTGACAATTGTGGTCTGTTCCTTGGCAACCACAATTCGATCAGCAGTTCCAAGCATATCAAGGGTAACTCCGTCCAGGGTAATTCCTAATTCTTCCGCCACAAAAGAAGCCCCAGTGGCAATGGCAATGTCCTGGGTATACTCGCGCCGTCTGTTACCAAATCCAGGAGCCTTAATGGCAACTACATCCAAAACACCACGCATCTTATTGACAACAAGGGCCGAAAGAGCCTCGCCAGTAACGTCCTCCGCAATAATAAGAAGAGGGTCCTTTGATTTGACTAGCTGTTCCAAAAGTGGAACAATATCATTCACGTCATCAATTTTTGCATCGGTAACCAACACCTTAGGATTGACAAGCTCGGCGATCTGACGTTCCTGATCCTTGACCATGTAAGGAGAGATGTATCCACGATCAATGGTCAAACCCTCTGTAAACTCGATTTCATCAACCAAAGTTTGAGACTCTTCCACGACTGTGGATCCTGTATCTCCTACCTTATCGGCAGCTTGGGCAATGATGCGACCCATTTCAATGGATCCCGAGGCAATGGTGGCTACATTTTTCAAATCCTCGATTCCAGTAACGGGCTAAAAGGAAACAAACAAGGACAGCAGAGAAAGCAGCAAGAAAAGTGAGAACTTGGCAAACGAACATCCATTCAATCTTTTTCTATGTTGCCTTCTTGGTTCACGTACAGTAGCAATGGCTTTGATTTCATCGGCGATGATGCGAGCAGCCTTGCGAATACCTTTGTTCAAGGCAACTGGACTGACACCAGCAGTAACAGCTTTCATACCCTGGTTCACAAGCGCCTGCGTCATGATTGTAGAAGTAGTGGTTCCGTCTCCTGCCTTGGAATCACTCTTGGAGGCAACCTCCTGGATAAGTTTGGCACCGACATTTTGTTCTGGGTCTCTCAACACAATCTCTCTGGCGATCGTAACACCATCGTTCACAATCTCGGGAGCTCCGTAATTTCTCTCCAGAACAACGTTACGTCCCTTAGGTCCTAATGTAACTCTTACAGCATCTGCTACTTTGTTAATACCTTCGACAAGGGCTCTGCGAGACTCTTCGCGAAAGCTCACACGTTTGGCGTTTAGAGACACATGGGATGCTCGTTGCACTACTGCCGGCTGGCTGTGGATTGTAAATGCTGTTGTTGTTGCTGCCTGACTGACAACACAAAGAGCCAAGACGGTACTGGATAAAGAAATCTTCATGGTATGAAAACGTTTTTGTTTGTTTCAATACTAGTACCTTGGATAGTAGGATAACAAGAAAAAATACAGTGTTAATACAGTTTTTTTTTTTTAACCAAAACAAACAGCTACAAGTGTCACAACAAGATCGACTGGTCCAAGCCAAAGCCATCAAACAATTTTCAGCACCTTTAATTTATTATGCGGCTCTCAGGATACGACGGCGCCGAGAGGCTGACGTTTGTTTGGTTGGCTTTCTTTTATTCAGCCCGGGTGGTTATAAAATGTTTTTCAAATTTTGCGAGACTCACAATGATGGAGAGCAAGGTGCTCTACTGCTATTACTACTAGCTACTACTACTAGTAGCTACTAGTCTACTACTCAGGAAGGTCCGCCAATTAGAGCTCATATCCTAAATTTAGAGTAACGTTACTATTTTACATAAAATTTAAATATGCTAAATAATACCTCAATGAATCCCGTATTGAAATATAGTCCCGCCTTTGAGTCATGTTGAAATTTATTGAAATTTGTTGAAATGTGTTGAAACGTGTTGACAGGTGTTGAAATGTGTTGACAGGTGTTGAAATAGTAGTAGTTAGTACTACTACTACTACTACTAGCTATTTTTAGCTATTTTTTTTAGTTGATTATTGGAGTGAGTGAAATTAACTAGTAGTAGTAGTCGTAGTTGTAGGGCTAGTAGTAGTACTAGTAGCGCTAGTACTACTACTACTACTAGCTACTACTACTCCCCAGCAGTACTACATGCTAGCTACTACTACTACTGCTAGTAGTACTACTGTAAGCATAGCTATTCTAGCTATTTTTTTTAGTTGATTATTCGAGTGAGTGAAATTAACTAGTAGTAGCTGCTACTACTAGTACTACTAGTACTACTACTGCAACTACGATGACTACTACTACTACTACTACTACTACTACTACTACTACTACTACTACTACTACTACTACTACTACTACTAGCTACTAGCTACTACTAGCTACTAGCTACTAGCTACTAGCTAGTACTAGCTAGTACTAGCTAGTTAGTAGTAGTTGTAGTCGTAGAGGTGCAGGCACAATTTGTGCTTGCTAATAATAATACTAGTACTAGTACTACTAGTACTACTACTACTACTACTAAATACTAGCTAGCTTACTCGTAGTTCTTGTAAATAATTAAGTCATGTTGAAATTGAGTCTTGTGTTGAAATTTGTTTAAATTTGTTGAAATGTGTTGATACGTGTTGAAATATATTGACACGTGTTGAAATGTGTTGAAATAAAGATTTATTTCAACATATTTCAACACGACTCAAGCTGTTTGTCAGTATTTAAAGCTTTATGGACCTCTTGGTTTAATAGTCTATTAGGGATAAAAGTAGGGGTTTGGGGGTTTGGCGGACCTTCCAGTAGCTAGTAGTAGAGTAGACTGCTACTAGTAGTCTACTACTAGTAGTAGACTACTACTACTAGTAGCTAGAATGTTGAAAACGAAAGAATATCCTATTTTCTGACGACTATTCGAAAGTTCGATACCTGTCAAAGCTCAATGTATGGTGAGAGGTGACAGGGTTCTAATAAACAATACTAAGGCGTGATTTTATCACCAAATCATTCACAATAAACCATTCGCTGACACGAGCTCCGAACCAACCATGTCTATCTTGCCAACAATAATATTGCATTTCGGCTGTTTCTTGCTCGTGTCTAGCAGCGGCTCATGGATCAGCGTTACTGGATTTCAAAAACCTTCGTCGATGCCAGTATTGAGACCGAGATACTCTGAACACTGTCATCACAACACTAGATTTATCTTACTATGTAAGGAACAAAAGGGTGGTAGCAGCAGCAGCAGCAGTAGCAACGAAAACGAAACTCATAATCTTGGTACTACCAAAATCAATGACGAGTCAAAACTGCTACAACGACCTCAACAAAAGACAGAAAAAAAGAGCTGGGATGAAATGTTGGATCAGCAATTCTTCGATCCCAGCAAAGTAACAGAAAACGATTCCCTACCTGTTCGGTGGTTTGCAAAGTTGGTGAAAAATGATTATAACGTTGCAGAAACAATATTTGCTGGGACATTTATATTCGTTTTGGTAGTGGTGTCTCAGGAATTACTGCGAATGCAACTATACGGCATGGACGGATACGTTCCGTTTCAAGGCGGTGTAAGACCTGGACAACTCTTTTGACGAAGAAGAAGAAAAAAAAGCTTGTGGAAGGATCTTGCTTAAATTATTATTTTTATGGTTTTCAGGTTGCATTTTTTGAAAATATCTTATGAATTTGCATGGGCGTATTCATAGCCTGTAAAAAGTACTGCAGGAACCTTTGACAGATCGTTGCGAGTGGGAATAACTTTGCCGTTTTTCCTGAGAATTTTGGAAGGATTGTGACACTTTGGAACGTACGTTCATAACAGAATGCAGAGACAACGAGAAATTGTAATCCATAGCTCTACACGAACAAGAAAAGGAAATGCATTTCAACAGAAAATCGAACAAAGACTTGAAGCAGCATGCAGTCGATAATAAAGATTACTTTTTGAGATTTTCCTTTCACATGCATCGGTAGAGTTGGAGCATTTCTCATTGCTCCTTATATGATGAATTCGACAGAGCTTGTACATTATTATGTTGTTTTTCGCGATCTGAGCAATGCTGAGATGGCCAAGCTTGTAGAAGGTAGTCTGCGTACTTGATAGGTGTGTTGCGTCCAGTGTCTCATCCACGAGAGTAGATGTTAGCCTTGCTCGATGAATTGCCGTTCGGTACGTTGAAGGTACCGAAGTGTACGGGTGAAGGCTGTTTTGAAGGCCAGCCCTCCAAACAAAAGATTAGCACTGTGCTGCACATTGGTAGTTTTTGGTATTTTTGGCTCCTAATAACGATTCCAGCGCGGAAGACAGTTAAATGCATGTGTCATGTATGCAGAGAGGCCTGTTTTGAGCAAACGAATAGAGCACCCGAACAAAAGGACCACCAAGGGGTATGCGTACTTTTGCTACATGAAAAAAAAGGGAGACCAACAAGCTGATTTCAAATATTGGTATAAAAAAAATAGAAAAAAGGAAGACCAGCAAGCTGGTTGCAAATATTGGTACAGGGCTCATTGTGTATGTCAACCCACGGCACTCTCTGGAAAAATGCCTATGGTTGTAGAACGATTTGTTTTCGTTGTGAGATGGGGTTCGAACTCGCGCAATCTACAATATGATCATACTCTACTTACAAGAGAGTGTGGTATTTTAGATCGACACAGAGCAAACTACAATGTGTAAATAATATTATATCAAATCTAAATTGCTCGCATTCTTTACAAAATAATAGGTACTCATAGGGGACTAGAAGCAGTTGTTTGCTGATTACTCTAATATTTATTCAGCATCTATCCTAGATGGAGAAGGGAGCTTACACCATGAGTTTGAAACTATGACAAATTATTGGAATCAGCACTTAAGGTAGACTCTACATTGTTTTACTCTTAAAATTTTTCCGCAGCATTTCAAGCAGAGTTCGTCGTCTGCGTGCTTGTTACTCAAAATTCTGGAAAGACTTTATTGGGCGGTCTTCATCAACTTTGCCATCTGCAGAAGTCATGTCAGGCTTCTCAATTTGCATCCATGTCATCCTATAAGGTCATGTTGTTGTAGTATGAAAAGAGTCATTCCAGAAACCATAGCTTTGTTTCCTACTAGTAGACTACTTCGCTTGCTTGGCAATCTCCACAGCTCGATTTTAAATAACCCAATGTGTGCCTGTTAACGCCTGCGCTTGCACTCAGATCAAAGTCAAATGCGACAAAAGAAAAGCTTGTCTATTCCTCCGGCCCTTTCTAACATAATTCGCCAAACGCCTCCATGTACTAGCTTTTTCTGGTGTATGATTTGAATAGTGTTTTGTGATATCGCTTTCAAATTAGTTCACATGGACCCAAAGGTCCTCGTGAAAGCAAAGGAGTCTTTGGTGCCGTGGACACGTGAGATTTGTCGACATACGGGACATGAAACAAATTTCATTACTGTGATATATAACGATGAGACATGCTGAGTGCAGATCAATGCCGTCTTTCTGCTGGGTGCTTGGTGCCTCTTTAGTGCTTTGCGTCGAGCGAATACTACTTTGTTTGCTGCAGCAGCTTAGCTAGTAGTCTACTACTAGCTAGTAGCGTGTGCGATGGTGAGAGGCGACGACTCGTTCGTCGTGAGTGTCCACACGCAATGGTCTCATAGATCGAGCGCACATTAGTTCCATTTGCATGTTGAAAAGGTGGTTGGCAAAAAAAAGCAAAAAAAGTCTACGACAATAGTAATAATAACTACACTTAAATTTTTGTCTCCTCAATTTTTTAGTAATCCTGGAACGCCGCAGCGCCGCAGCCGCTATGGATATGGTAGACGAACCAGAATCACAACCACCGCCATCCTTTACAGCACAAGGAAAGCTAGCAGCGCTTAGCTCTGGACATGTAAAGGAGGACCAAACGAAAGCAATATACTGTGTTGCATGGTCCGACGATATCCGTGCGAATGTAACAGATGAAACATTGGAACGCTCTCCAAGCCCCAACACTGCAAGCTCATCATCACCTCCGCCTGAAGATGCATGTGAAAAGTCTGTTACTCGGTATTACCGTTCTTTGGCGTCTTGTGCCGGTGGGCGGGTCACAATCTACGAAGTCGAGGTACCAAATCCGGCCAGCAGCGACTGGAAGTCACATCAACGATCCAGCAATTTCATGCCCAAACAATGCTACATCGATCCTGATCCAGATGAATCTTACTACGCATGTTGTTTCGGCGGGAGATCTGTGGGCTATTATGCAGCTCAACTTCCTCCTGCATCTACCAGTTGTGTCAAGGCGTCTGCTGCAACTCCATCTACTTCCTCTAAGCCCAATTGTAGCACATCGACAGCAGCAACATCCAATGCAAATGATGGAGAGTTCAGACTGCCTGGAAATACGAATCGCGAAGAAGGTGATATGGATTCCAAATCTTCTAGTCAGACTGGTTGTATTTTTGATTTGGAACAGGATGTGTATCTTGGCCTGTTATTGGACCCAAACTACGAATTGTCGGGTCCGCAATTGCTTTGTGTGGGAGGTAAAGGATTTGCCATCAAAGTGATTGATACTGTACGACAAAAACTGCTCATGACGTTATCAGGACACGGGGAAGAACTAGCAGCCTTAAAGATGAGTCCTATCAGTGAATGGATCTTATTGAGTGCCTCGTTTGACAGAAGTTGTCGTCTGTGGAATCTTCGCAATGGATCATGCATTGCTTACTTTGCCGGACATGAAGGACACAAAGATATCGTCATGTCGTGTGCGTGGCATCCTCTGGGACATCGAATTGTGACAGGGGGACACGATACGTATGTCAAGATTTGGGATGTAGGGGAAGAGACGGATGTTGGCCGAGCAATCGAGCAAAGCTTCTCCGTCAATCTCAAGGCCAATGTGAACGGGACCGTCGAGGCGGAAACCTATGTGGAGCCAGTTTTTGTCCATTTTCCTATCCACTCCACCAGCAAAGTTCATTTTCAGCCTGTAGATTGCGTAGAGTTTATCGGAGATTTGATTCTTTCCAAAGCAAATGACATTATGGTTTTATGGGATCCAGATTATACCTACAACGAGGGCCCCGATGTGACACATCGATTGCCAGACCGAGTGACGGTGTTGCAAGAGTACAAGATCAAAGGTGTCGAGCCAGATTTTATGTATTATCGCTTTGGTACGACCCGCTCTGCTCGAACTTGGGCTGTCGGTAGCCAGGAGGGTGATGTCTATGTTTGGGACGACAATACCATGGGAATTTCTGATTTGAAATTGCGCATCACCCAAAATCGTCAAACGGTTATTCGTATGGTGGTATTTAGCCCCGATGACAGGATTCTTGTCTGCTGCTGTGACGATGGAGGACTGTGGAAATGGGACTTGCATCGGAAGGCAAGCAAATAAGGGTCGTCTTGACGACATACCGCAAGCGCCTAAAGCAGAAATTACTACATGTATTGTAGATACCAATTTTTAGGCAGTATAATTTTCATACACTAGACTATCGTTTTGAGCGATACTGCCTCTTGTTGTTGTTTTAATGTCAAATTCAAAGAGCTCGTAGCAAGCAAAAACGATGCCAAGTACCTGCTAGGTAGCCATACTCTCATAAACTGCTGCAAGTGCTGCAGCACTACAGAAGAAGAGACGATTTACCCAACTCCACTCTGTCGTCGAGGCGTATCCTTTTTAGAAGGCTGCAAGAAGCCACCTGCCCCGCCACTGGATTTACCACTGGTCTTACTAGGTTTTCTTGCTTGTTTGTCTTTGTCTACATCACAGGAATATTTACATATATATATATATTGGTGAGTGGATACTGTTCAGTAATACTTTCTTCCCTTTGGTGGTCGAACCGGTGCGCACAACAAACAAAGCAAACAACACTTACCACCGCAAGAACTCCCTACTTTGCCAATCTTAACTTTAATCTTTTCGCCTTCCTTGAGCCGGTAGTCCTTCGCCGGCACCGTTGGCTTGTCGAGTGGAGTTTTTTCCAGTTCTCTCTCTTTTCTGGCGTCTTCCAGCGACGTGTTAAAATCAAAAGCATCATTACGCTCGTTGAAAGCCATACCAATAAACATGTGCCGGCCATTGGCATTCTCAACTCGCACCACAAAGTATCGGCTGGAATCGACACATCGATCCACGGCTCCGTCCTTGACAGGACAAACAGCAAATATAGCTCCGGTACTTCGATCCACCAGCAGGACTACCGTTAAATCTCCTCGTTCAACCACTTTAACCATGCCTTGCCATACCTCTGTGTCCCAGTCAGCGCCTCTCCAGCCACCGGCAGTTTGTCGAGGCGGTAACTTGAAGACGTGGGCATCGTTGATGACACAACGAACTCGTTCAATAACTTCCGGGTCTTCTAACGACTTAAGGTAGGCTGCCGCATCACTAGGGACTCCTGCTTCTTCAGCCGTGGAGGGGTTATTGCTGCCGCTTTCCGATGACTTCTTCATTGCAGTAGTAGTACTAGTAGTATGTGGTGTTGGTGTGTGGAGGAGGAATAGAGATATATTCTTCCAAAATCGTGGACTGCCAAGTGCGAAACGGATACGTACTCCACAGAGACCTTAACTGTGACTTTATCACCAAATCAAGGGAGCTGGTATTGGCAGCTCAACAAGGAAAGAATAAGTTAAAGATTCGAGTGTAAACTCGAGTACTGTAGATGTTAGCCACAACGTCTTAGTATGAATGATTGTGGATAGAGGATCGTAGATGTTTGGTCTAATAATGGTTACTGCACTTGTTCACGTTGAAATAGTAATAATAATGTAGTAGTCTAGTTTAGTCGAATACGTGCATTTTAAAGAGCAAAGATTCCGAAGCAAACCTGGACGCTCACTTGGTCTTTACGTTCTGCGAATTAAAAAAGCAGTTCTGTTCACTTATTATTGATTTGCAATGTTGGATTTTTCTAATACTATATTTACCATTGTCTTTACTGGCCAGCAAACGCCTAGTTTTTGAAACTAAATTCAAGCTTTACACTTCGCATTTCACCGGTCTGGAACCATTCTTTGAGGCTTTCGTCACATTCGCAAATTCCATTGAAAACTGTTAGCAACCAACCGGAATGTGAGGCAATGCCAACCACCTTTTCGGGACGATTGGAAAGCCACTCCATAAACGCATACACACGTGCGCCAACCTCAGCTTTCGATTCTCTGCGATCATCACGGAATATCACATCTTCCTCGGTCTCCAGCAGACCAAAATCGACTTGAGGAAACTCGGCGGCTTGACGAGATTTTGGACGACGCTTATCGCAGACATGGACACCATTTTCCTCTCGTACCATTTCGTGAGCCAAAAAAGGAATGCCCTGTCCAATGAGTTCTTCAAAGGCAATAAGACCGGTCTGTAGAGCTCGACAATTAGGAGAAAGTACTACCAATGCTGGTTTAACAGACATTTTCTGAATCACAGGTTGCAGCAGTAAAGCCTGTTGGCGGCCTTTCTCGGTCAACGGTGCATCCAAAATTTCGGGCATGATATACGGATTTTCTTTGGTTCGCGAATACTGAAAAATATCAAGATAATATATTATTAAGTTAAGATGCACGATGCAAACTGTATCATTTCTTGTTGGGGGCAGGCTACATTGAAGATATGGTATTTACCTGGACCCACTCGCGTCCTTCCGAGCTAGCCATATCAGCCATTAAATTGTGAAAACCTTGACCATGACGAACAAAGTGAACTACCATGGCATCAGCTGGTGCTTTCGGGTCATCTAAAGCATAAGCTTTGACGATGAGAGGTTTCTTCCTCATGTCATTGTACAGCTCCTTCATGCCATGCATGTGCTCGGCACTTTCCTTCTTGGCCAGCGCAAGAGTAGCTTCACTGTGTTCTGCCATCTTGGATGAGGAATACAAATTTGATTTATTGTTCCTTGCAGAATATGCGTCGCTAAAAATTGCCAAAAAGCACAAAAACAGTGCCAAGAGGATGATGGCCTGATATTTCCGTGTTGACAACGTTTTGGCGGTAGTAGCTTTAGGCTGTATGTTCAAGAGGGGATGACTTCTCATTCAGAAGAGCGAGCAAAGAAGTGAGTATAACTATTAGTTCAGCAGCTGCTATAATGAAGAATAAGTTGTCGGCGGGGAAATTAACACTGTGATGAGATGATGAAGGGGGTGCACTGCCAACTGCCATGCCGAACTCCGACCTGTACGGGTGATTTCGTTTTGCTTGTTTTTAACTTCTTCTTTTGTCATTGTATCGTTCTCAAATAGGTCTAAGGTTACATGAGATTTCGAAAAGTAGATATTCCAAATAGGGCTGGGGTGAAATGAAATTTCCAAACACTACCTACTCCTCTACTAGTAGACTACTAGACTACTAGTATATTATGTCAAGTACAATTCTAGCTCTGTGCTGCATTGCTGTAGCGAGCCAGTCTAGTAGTAGAAGTAAATAAGATCTATTGTATTGCCGCGCCTTCTAGGCCACAACATCATCAGCTAAGAATAGAATTCACTCATTTCGACCTCTTTTAATCTGCTGGACTCGCACCCTAGTGCATATTCCTATCACATCATTGTATTATTCATCGTAAAGCAAACCGGCATTTCAAAATAGCTTGTGTTTTTGTGTGTGTAACTACATCATGATACCGACAGAAATAATGCCACCACTTGGATAGTCTGGCAGCCACCGCCGTGAGGAGCTTTACAGGGCTGCCTTCACTTGTTGTCCAACTTGTTCTAGCTTGAGTTTCATGGCTGGATCCTTTGTCATATCTTGTACCTGCGAAAAGAACGAGGAGGGCATATTCTTGGTGAGTTCCAAATGTGCGTTGCAATGCATGCGATGCCAACGCGTTGCGCATTCATTCATTCAATCATTCATTGAAGGATTTCGTTTCCCCATCTCATAAACTAAAGTCAATCAACCACAATATGCACTTACAGCATCGACGTAGCTCTTAAAGTTGGGATCCTTGGTCATTGCTTGAATTTGAGCCATAAATTGTGGATCCTTCATCATTTTCTGCATTTCTTCCATGACATCGGGGTTGGACATGGCCGCCATGGCCTCCTTCATTTGATCGCCAGCCGTCTTTTTGAGCTGTTCTTCTCCCACCTTTAGCATGTGTTCCATTTTGGCCTCGTGGGCCGCTTGAGCATTGGGATCCTTGAGCATATCGGTAGTCTTTTGAATTCCTTCTTGAAATTTCTTGTCCTTTGTTAGTTCTTTCATTTTCTTTTGGTATTCAGGGTTTGCCATCATTTTTTGAGCTTCGGCCATCAATTCAGGATCCTACAAAATTCGAAATGGATCGGATTGGGTTGGTTTGTCGGGAATGATAGGATTGTGCATTATTCAAAAGAGTTGACGAAGAGAAGAAGATAAAACACTGTGCATCGTCTTTTCGCGCCCTGCCCTCCCTTCGTTGAGCAGTGGAACGTGCATCAATCCCATATTGAAGTTTGTATCCTAGCCCAATGACAAAAAAAAAAAAACCTTGCCCTTCCGCAGGCAACATTTCCTTGCAAATGAAACAGCATTTATCATGCAGACCTCATCATGAACATGAACAACTTTTTCAACATCAGATACGTACCTGCATATCTCGAACTAACTGAGCCAACAGAGCAGGATCATTGGCAGCTTGCATAAGTCCTTGCATTCCCACCTCGATATCCTTGAGAGGTTCTTCTTGTGCCGAACATACGGCAACAAGCAGAAGTAGTAGTAGTAGACTCAATAATGGTGTGAGGAACATGTTGAAATACATCGCAGAACGTAGGGTGTACCGTAGCGTTGGCTGTATTGTATATATTATGGAATACAGCTTGAAATAGTGTGTGTAATAATGATGATGAAGGTGTGCAGGAGGGGATACAGGATACGATGCGACTCAATTTTTCTTGCGTTTTTTTTCTTCGTCTTCTTGTCATCAATCCATCAACGTTCCAACTTGCACACGAAAGTTGAAGTCGTCATGAGGTGCCCCGTGGAAGCAGTAATTATCCCTACCTCTAAATATAGGTTATTGTTTCAAATATCAATAATTGTTGACGTGGCAACATGCAGATAGTGCAGCATTGCTGCTTGTTGGCTGTGCTTGTTATTGTTTTTTGCACGTTTCTCGGTTTTTTTAAGGTTGGAGAGGGATTTTGCATTTTGCAAAAAGATAGATAAGTTGTTAGATAGTAATAATCTATTATCATACTCGGAGTACATAGGATCCCTGCTCGATTTAGAACGAAACTGAAGCTACTCTGTGTGCTAGCATTTTAGCTAAATTGAATAACCTTCTCACATCTGGAATTATCTTGTAAATAAGAAAGGGCACACAAAGCATACCTCTGAAATACCATTCCACCATGACGCCTTCAAATAGTAAACTGTGGTTCACGCTGCTGCAGCTTTTGTCATTTTTATTATCGACCGCGAGTGCTGCTGACTTTTATAAATTGTTGGGTGTTTCTCGGGATGCCACTACCAAGGAAATCAAAAAAGCCTACCGAGTCAAGTCACTGGAATTTCATCCCGATAAGAACAAGGAAGAAGGAGCTGCCGAGAAATTTGCCGAAATTGCACGTGCCTACGAGGTACTAACGGACGAAGAAAAGAAAAAGGTGTACGATCGTCACGGAGAAGAGGGATTGAAACAACACGAACAACGTGGAGGAGGCGGAGGAGGAGGTGGATTCGATCCCTTTGAGAGTTTTTTTGGTGGAGGATTTGGAGGTCATCGTCGACAAGACGAAGAACAACGAACACCGTCGGTGGAAATTCCTCTTCATGTGACACTGAAACAACTATATTTGGGTGATCAAATCGAAGTAGAATACCATCGCCGTGTTCTATGCGTGAACTGGGAAATGTGTATGAAAAATAGCCCGGAATGTTCGGGACCGGGAATCCGTGTCGTTCGTCAACAATTAGCTCCTGGATTTGTTCAGCAAGTTCAGCAAAGAGATGAACGGTGCATTGCGAGAGGGAAAATGTGGCATAAAAATTGTAAGGAATGTCCCAATCAAACCGAGGAAGAAAAGATTGATCTGACGATTGACATTCAACCCGGTTTGAGAGCGGGTGAACATATTACTTTCGAAGAAGTCACGGACGAAAAACCTGGACACAAAGCAGGCGATCTGAACTTTTTAGTTGTAGTCGAGGACCATCCCGTGTATCACAGAGAAAAGGACAATCTGTACAAAACGATCGAGATCCCGCTGGTTGATGCTTTGGTATGTTGCAAGATTTTTTGTTTTATTTATACATTGATTGAAGGCACTGGAATGATACCTGACCATTTTTTCTTTTCATAATTACCTAGACTGGATTCTCCATGACTTTGGAGCAATTGGATGGAAAAGAATTTGAAGTAACTGTCAACGATGTAATAGATTGTGACCATGTCCTTCGGGTGCCTGGAAAAGGTATGCCTCGTCGCAATGGACGTGGATTCGGAGATTTGTACATCACGTTTGAGGTTGATTTTCCAGAATACCTCTCGGACGAGCAAAAGAAAGCCATTACCGAGATTCTAGGCAATGGCGACTCCGGAAAGAAAGGCGACAAAAGCGGCGAGCTGTAAGCTTTTCCCGTTTAGGTTTAGGACACTATTACTAGTTTTACTAGCTGAAAGATGTTCCGTCAAGTTTGAGCTAATATGTGCCTGCAATTCTAGTTATCGGTTGTGCTGTGATTGAATGTTGGGAAGCCATGTCCTCTCGACTCGGAGTAGCGCCGTTGACATGTTCTGGATAGGTGTTCCGATTCTTAAACTACTTTGTGATTTATATAAAGAAGCATCTAAAAAGCAACATTCTCTCTATTTTTACTTCTTCACAATAAACAAACATTTTCCTGTTGTCTGGCGAAGGTCGCATTGCCCGTAGCCCTCAAACCCTTTGGGTGCACGCATGGCTGATTAATTTTCTTGCTTAATTGAATAGGTCGCCGTCAGTGTTCCTGACTTGAGTATTGATACTCCGGCATTCCCAACGAGCTTCCGTTCCTTCGAATGCAGGAAAATACAAAGCTGTGCTTCCTGATGGACAAGTAAATCCAGCGGGAATCATTACTTCTCCAGTGTTCGCCTCCTGAGCCGATACTACTACTCCACCAGTGACACTACCATTGTTGCCGCCCCTATTACCCTTGTTCTTGCCTCCTTTGTTACCAGTGCTACCAGTGTTTGCTTGTACAGTCTGGGGCTGTGCGACTTGAGTGGCAGCCGGCGAATTATTTCTGCAGCTTTGTCCTGGCTTGCAAACAGTAATGGTGGCTCCGTTATTGCTGCCGGTCACTAGATAGTTTTGAACTACATTATTGCCAGTGTTACCAGTGTTCGCTTGTACGGTCTGGGGCTGTGCGGCTTGAGTGGCAGCCGACGAAGCATTGTTGCTGCAGTTTTGTCCTGGCTTGCAAACAGAAATGGTGGCTCCGTTATTGACGCTGGTCACTGGATAGTTTTGAACTACATTAGTGCCAGTGTTACCAGTGTTGGTTTGTACGGTCTGGGGCTGTGCGGCTTGAGTGGCTTGAGTGGCAGCCGACGTAGTGCTGCAGTTTTGTCCTGGCTTGCAAACAGTAATCGTGGCTCCGCTATTGACGCTGGTCACTAAATAGTTTTGAACTACATTATTACCAGTCTGAAGCTTCCGTACTCCACGAAGAGACGGTTTTTTTGCCTTCTTCGCATTATTATTAGCTTTCGCGACGGGGAAATGCTGGGTAAGCAAAACGAAAAAAAGTAAAGCAACGCGCAAACGGTTCAACATTGCTTTGATGGATTTTTTGATTGGATAATAGATTCAAGATTTTCAGTTTATGAGAAAAGCGAGAAAGTCGTCATGATGATGAAGCTTCGTTAGCGTGTTTCTGACAGAGACTGGTTTTGTAGTCTCTCGCGATATCTTTCCTGCTTCCGTATCCTTCCATTCTTCCGCAAGACTTGAAAACTGTTGCGCTTATCTTGATAAGTGCTGCACACAACTGGAGAGTGCGTGTGTGGCGGAACTGCCCGCTGTGTAGAATCCACAAGCTAGCTACTGTAGTCATGTATTTGTATTGCTCCAGTCGTAGTTGTTGTTTTTACAAGTTCCGGGAAATTCGTTCAGCGACCCTCCGTCAAGCAAAAGAATCAAATTGAATGCCTGGGTAAATTTAAACTACGTTCTCAAAGCAATTAGTTTTTTTACTAGTAGTAGTACTAGAGACTAGTCTACTAGTAGCTAGCTAGAGTACCAGTAGTCATTATCACAACAACAAGGCAGTCCAAGTCACTCACATCAGAATGAACGCCCAGCAGTCATTTTGGTGCGAGCGAGAGAAGACTGCAAGTACTCGAATTCTGTTCTTGCCACACCACCATCTTTGCTAATCTGAGTATCTACTCAATACAGAGTACGAGTAGTCACTACTAGCTACAGTAGTATAGTAGCTAGTAGCAGAAGGAATGCAGTTGAGATCCCTGCGACGCCTGGCGATCTACTTCTACTTCTTCCTCCTCCTCAACTCCAGCAACTCCAGCAACGCTAAGCGTATCACCAGTAGCATCAGCGCTACAAGTACGGCTACTTGTACTTCTATTACAGGATCAACGACTACTTCGACGAACACCACTTCTGTCCCAAACAGCACCATGGATAGCAATGCTAATGCTGACTCGTCCCAGCAGGACGACAGTCAGCAGTCGGCCTGGGGAGAGGGTGTCTCTCTGTTGGATTCCGTGTTGGAGCCCGGCAGTGCAACCAATGTTTCCTTATCCGACAGCCAGCGAGAAGGATTAAAGCGCCTCAAGCGGCTCCTGTTAACTGGCGGAGATGAAATAATGAAGTCCTACATTCCGAGAGACCTCGCAAGGAAAAGTCTAATATCGTCATCTCAGTCTTCGTCGGACCAATTTATCCTCGCCAATTTTGCAGGCGTTCAGCGAGGAGAGGTCGCTCGGAAGAAGCTGAAGTCAATTATTGCCGCAAACACGTTTCTCGGCAGGTTACAGTGCGATCGAACGCAGACACTCCGTACAAAAAATAGTGGTGGCTTGTACGGGACCTATTTGCCGTCAGGGTTCACCAATTTGCCAGAGGATAAACAACGTCAGCTAAGAGACCTGCTCTCTTGGGAATCCATTGAGCGATGGCGTTTCAATATTTTTCAATTAAGGGATCTGGTCGGCGACGATGCGCTAGTTTATCTTGGATGGGCGGTTGTGGGATCACCCTATGCACAGCATGCCATGGACCAGGCAATAAAGATCAACTCCGACATTACGTTGCACGACCGGTCAGGATACCGATTTCTCGAAGAGTACAAGATTTCCGAAGAGACCCTCTGTTCCTTTCTCAAGCAAGTTCAAGAGGAGTATCTCGATATGCCATACCATAATCGATACCATGCCTCTGATGTTGTGCAATCGCTTCACGTCTTACTGCAGATGAATGAATCATACAAGAGATTTTCCGATGACAAACTACAAATTTTTGCAATATTTTTGTCCGCCATCATCCACGACCTGGGGCACCCTGGCAAGAGCAACAACTTCCTCATCAATACGAGACATGAACTGGCTGTCTTGTACAATGACAAGTCTGTCCTGGAAAACATGCACGCCTCCAAGGGATATGAATTACTCTACGGCGATACCAATAGTCAGTTGTTGGCAGGATTCTCTAAAGAGCAAGCGGCGTCCATACGGAAAATGGTCATCCACTCCGTGCTTCAAACCGACATGAGCCTCCATTTCGAAAAGGTAAATGCCTGTTGCATTACACTACATTGCATTGCTTTGCATTGCTTTGCATTGCATTATATATAGATGAATGCCCTAAATTTAATTTTGATAGGATTGAAATCTAGCATCCTCTCACGCTTTTCCAACCATGTTTGTTCAGGTCAATCAAATAAAAGGATATATCCTCGAAGATCAAGAAATACAAAAAGAAAACGCAGCTACTAACAATGCCGGCGCTACTCAACCACAAACAACACCCATGAAAGGTGACGCTATCCTCTCCTTCCTTTTACATGCAGCCGATATTTCCAATGCCGCCAAAGCGGCTCCTGTTTTTGAAATGTGGACAGATCGATGTTTAGAGGAATTTTTTCAACAGGGCGACAAGGAAAAAGAACTAGATTTACCAGTGTCGCCACTCTGCGATCGAGACACTACCAGCAAACCAGAATCCCAGATTGGATTTATCAAGTATATCATCCTTCCGACTTTCGAATTGTTAGGAACGTGCATCCCCAACGTGAAAGAACAAATTGTTCCCATCATCCAAGACAATCTCCAATACTGGATCGAACAGAAAGAACTTGAAGAAGATGCAACAACGTCGACCAAGAAAAGAAAGAATAATGGTAAAAGTACTAGTGTTGACAATGCCAAGGAAAATGGAAAAGATATTGGTATTGAAGAACCTGCTCCCTCACAAAAGAAATCGAAAAATGATTTCTAGATATTTTTTTGGGTACTCGAGTATATACATCAATCTCTTGCGATTCCTCTTCTTACTTTTATTGACATAAGGTTCTACCTGCACATGGCATTGCAATCAAACGACGAACTGGACTTATGCTGGGGATCTATTTGATCCATTATTCATTTGTTGGGGACTCGTTCTGCCCTGCCCCTTCGGATTATTATTACGTGCCTGGGTGTACTTGACGGGTGCCATTCTTCAGTCTGTGTTGTCACCAATCGAGGGATATCTCTACCCCGGGATTTCCAAAACTGCCCCGGGATGGGGAAAAACACATTCCCGGGGTTGTTTTTGGAAGTAGCATTTGTTGGGCTTAAGTAATATGAACCGTTATTTTTAACAGCATG
>Ga0210036_1001163_pt1 | contig 29800 bp, 21 predicted proteins | sample CryGeymeta201515_FD_185469 | JGI IMG/M metagenome (GOLD analysis project Ga0210036, IMG submission 185469) | Groundwater microbial communities from Crystal Geyser aquifers in Utah, USA - Crystal Geyser metaG 2015-15 (SPAdes) (version 2) | ecosystem: Environmental > Aquatic > Deep subsurface >...
GCGCCGGGGCGGCGGCGTGGGGCTGAGGCGCCGGGGCCGCCCCCTCCCCGCCGGATCTGCGCCGGGGCGGCGGTGTGGGGCTGAGGCGCCGGGGCCGCCCCCTCCCCGCCGGATCTGCGCCGGGGCCGCGGTGTGGGTGGAGGGGTCGGAGCGTTTTTTGCGCTCGAGCGCGCGGGTCGCCTACTGCCGTTGGCGCAGGACCAGGTGGATCGGGGTCAAGGTCAGGTCGAGGCCATCGTTGAGGTGGCGGAGGAGGTAGCGGCGGTAGGTAGGGGAGAGGTCCTGCGGCCGGTTCATGAACAACACCACGGTCGGCGGGGCGACGCCGGTCTGGCTGGCGTAGTAGATCCGCGGTCGCTTGCCGCGCACCCGCGGCGGTGGCTGGGCCGCCACCGCCTTTTCGATTACCGCGTTGACCCGCGCGGTGGGCAGACGGCGCCGGTATTGCTCCGCCACCGCCCAGCAGCTCTCCAGCAGGCGCTGGATGCGCTGGTGGTCGCGCACCGAGAGGGTCACCACCGGCGCGTAGCTCAAAAACGGGATGCGGCTCCTCACCTCCTCCACCCACTCGTCGTGGGTCTGGGTGGATTTCGCCACTTGGTCCCACTTGTTGATCGCGATGACGCAGGCGCGGTGGTGCTCGGCGAGGTAGGCGGCGATCTTCTGCTCCTGCTCCTGGCAGCCGACCGTGGCGTCGATCATCAGCACGGTGACCTCCGCCTCGAGGATGGCGCTCAGGGCGCGGAGCACCGAGTACCGCTCGACGCCAGAGCGGGTCACGTGCTTCTTGCGCAGGCCGGCGGTGTCGCAGATCCGAATCTGTTTGCCCTGCCAGGCGAAGGTGGTGTCCACCGCGTCGCGGGTGGTGCCCGGCAGGTCGCTCACCACCATCCGCTCCTCGCCGGCGAGGACGTTGACCAGGCTCGACTTGCCCACGTTCGGCCGGCCCACCACCGCCAGGGAGAGGTCGGCCCGCACTGCCTCGCCGCCCCCGGCGGGGAGCAGGGCCCCAAGTCGCTCCACAAGCTTCTGGGTGGAGATCCCGTGCAGGGCGGAGATGGGGAGGATCTCATCGACCCCCAGGGGGGCGAAGTCGGCGAGGATCTGGGCGGGGTCCACGCCGTCACACTTGTTCGCCACGGTGACCACCGGCGCACTCGCGCGGCGCAGGCGGTGGGCGATCGCCTCATCCCCGGGTTGCAGCCCCTCCCGGGCGTCGAGGACGTGGAGGATCAAATGGGCCGCTTCGACAGCCGCCTCTGCCTGGCGGGCGATGTCGTCTTCCAAGGGGTCGTCCATGCCGCCGAGACCGCCGGTGTCCGCGAGCAGCACCGTGTGGTCGCCGAGGCGCGCCTGCACGATCAGGCGATCGCGGGTCACCCCCGGGGTATCTTCGACGATCGCGCGGCGGCGACCGAGGAGGCAGTTGAACAGCGTCGACTTGCCCACGTTCGGGCGGCCAACGATGGCGATGAGGGGGAGGGCCATGGGGTCTCCCACCGAGGTGGGGGGCGGGAGGATAGGGAGCGGGCGGGGGGACCACAACGTGGCGCCGGGTGGACAAGGCGCCGGCCGGTCGGGGTGAACGATGACGACTCAGCAACCCTGGGCCCGGAGCTGTGGCCGGATCGGGCGCCATGGGTTGCTGCCGAGCCCGACCCTGCCTCTCGAATCGATTCCCATCCGCTGGCGCGCCCGCGCCTGCACGTCGATCGCCCAAGCGGATCGGCACCGCGTTCAGAAAGTGGCGGCGGTGTGACCCCGACTCCAGAGACAAGCGAGACGAAGCCTGCGCCCAACGCGCCCACGCGGGTTCCAAAGTTCTTTGCGCCTGCAAGGCCGATATCGCCCACCCGCGCCGTGCGCGTTGCCTGAGCTGCGGAGCTTGCCCTCCCTTCGCGTCTTCGTGTGTGCCCGCCCCCGCAAGGCGCCGCCGGTCGCCCACCCTATCGCCCGCGACAACTTGCAAGTTTGCAAGCCGGATCTCTGCGCGTGTTGCGGCGCCCGCGCGCGCCGCAAGCCACCGTCGAGTGGTGGGTCGGCGTGCGGTAGGGTGGGCCATGGTGAGCAAACTCTGGGCGGCGGCGTGGCGCGGCGGGGGGGTGGCGTGGGGGGTGGCGGCGGTCGTCTTGTTCGCCTGTCAGGGTGGCGGCGCGCGCCTGGAGGTGCACACGGAGACGGGGTGGGAGCAGCGGCCGGTGGTGGAGGTGGTGGCCTCCGGCCGGCGGGACGGCTACCGCACCGAGGCGACCGTGCAGGTGGTGCGGCCCGACGACCGGCCGATCACCCTCACCCTGACCATCGCCGTCGACCCCACCGCCCACCTCGTGAGTGGCCAGTGGCAGGAGGCGGGGCGGGGCGGCGGCACGGTCACCCCGCTCCGTCTGGATTTCCTCGGCGGCCAGGGGGAGGGGGCGAGCGTCGGCGGCCGTTACCTCCTCGAAGACGACGGCGGGGAGCGCTACCGGGTCACCCTCCCCCCCACTCTCCTGCGCGCGGGGTGGGGGGGGGTGACCGCCCTGCCGGGTGGGGGCGACGGGTGATCTGGATCGACGGGCTCTTCCGCCCGGTGGAGAGGGTGAGCGGCGTGCGAGGCGGGTGGGCGCGGTCTAGGGCGCGGCGGGGAGGGCGGGCGGGGTGACGACCGGCGTGTCGCCGTCGAGGGCCTTGAGGAAGGCGAGGAGGTCCGCCTTGTCCGCGTCGCTGAGCTCCACCGGCTGCATCTTTGGATCCAGCCACGGGTTCGCCTCGCCGCCCACCACGTACAGGTCGATCACCTCTTCCAAAGTCGCCACCGAGCCGTCGTGCATGTACGGCGCGGTCTTGGTGAGGTCGCGGAGGATCGGGGTCTTGAACGCCCCCTTGTCTTTGTCTTCGTGGGTGACCGTAAAGCGGCCGAGGTCGGGCTCCTTCTTGTCCATCCCGACGCCGAGGTTGTGGAAGACGCGGTCGCTAAGGTCGAAGCCCACGTGGCACTGGGTGCAGCGCGCCTTGCCCTCGAAGAGCGCCAGCCCGCGCCTCGCCGCCGGGGTGAGGGCGGTCTCGTCCTTGTCTTGGGTGTACCGGTCGTACGGCGAGTTGCCCGAGTAGACCGTGCGCTCGAAGGCCGCGATCGCCTTCGCCAGGGTGTCGGCGGTGGCCGGGCCGCCAAAGATCTGCTGGAACTGGCTGCGGTAGCCAGGGACCGAGTTGAGCCACGCGACCACCCGCGTGAGGCTGTCGGCCATCTCCAGCGGGTTTTCGATCGGGCCGACCGCCTGGGCCTCCAGCGACGCCGCGCGGCCGTCCCAGAATTGCAGGTAGTTGAAGGCGGAGTTGAGGACCGTGGGGGCGTTACGGGTGCCGTGCTTACCGCCGACGCCGGTGGAGACGGCGCGCTGGTCGGTCCACCCCTTGGCCGGGTCGTGGCAGGTGGCGCAGCTCACCGTGGCGTCCTTGGAGAGGCGCGGGTCGAAGTAGAGCTGCTTGCCCAGGGCCACCTTGGCGGCGGTCATCGGGTTGTCTTCGGGGAGGGCGAGGACGGAGCCGTCCACCCCTTTGGGGAAGGGGATGATGTACGTCTCCCCGGCGACCGCGAGCGGCGCGAGGGTGAAGAGGGCGGACCCCAGGGCGAGGGCAGCGAGGGCGGGGCGGGTCACGGGAGTCTCCTCCGAGAGGGGTGATGAACCTGGCCCCGGTGGCGTGCTACCCGGGCCACACTCGACCCGGACAACGTAGCCGCATCGGGCCGCCTTCGCCACGGGTCGGCCGCGGTGGTCGGTGCCCGTCGTAGCCGGCGGACCCACGCCCTGCCGCGCGCTCGCGGCCTAGGCCACGCGCGGGCCGCGCTACTTGGTGAGGGAGATCGCCAGGGGCGACTCCACCACCTTGGGTCCCTGCTCGGGGTGGTGAAAGACGAACTCCACCCGCCGATTGGCGGTGCGGTGGGCGTCGCTGTCATTGGCCGCAAGGGGGTGGGTGGCGGCGTAGCCGGCCACCGCCATCCGTGCGGCCGCGACGTGCTGGGTCTGTTGCAGGTAGCGCATCACCGCGATCGCCCGGCTGGTGGAGAGCTCCCAGTTGGAGGCGTAGCGCTCGGTGTGGATCGGGGTGTCGTCCGTGTGGCCCTCGATGGTGAGGTCGTACGGGTAGGCGTCGAGGATTGCGGCGATCTCGTCGAGGACCTTGGTCGAGCCCTTGAGCAGCGAGTCGCCGCCGCCGGTGAAGAAGATTTGCCCCTTCACCCGCACCACCAGGCCGCGGGCGGTGGTCTCGACCTCGACGTTGTCGCCCATCCCCTCGTCGGCGATCACCTCCTGGAGGGAGGCGAGGGCCTCCAGGTCGCGCCGGCCATTGGCGACGGTCTCGCTGTCGGGCCGTTCCTCTGCCGCGCCGCGGGGGGTGTAGCCGGGGGTGGTGTCCACCGGCGGGGCGGCGGCGCCGCTGGTCGAATCGGAGAGCGGGACCATGGAGGTACTTGGTGGCTGGCTGCCCACCAACGCGCCCTGCACCGACGCCATCACCTCTTTGAACTTCTGCACGTCCATGTTGGCGAAGGAGAGCAGCAGGACAAAGAAGGTGAGGAGCAGGGACATCATGTCCGCGAAGGTTGCCATCCACTCGGGTGCCCCAGCGGGCGGGCAGTTGCACTCCTTGGCCATCTACTTCGCCTCCGTCAGGGCCGCGCGTTGAAGCGGCGGCAGGAAGGCGAGGAGCTTCTCCTTCACCAGGCGCGGGTGCTCGCCCTTGTTCAGGCAGTTCACCCCGAGGATGCACATCTCCATCCGATTTACCTCGGCGGCGGTGCGCGACTTCAGCTTGTCGTGAATCGGCCCAAAGATGATGAAGGAGAGGATGGCGCCGTAGAAGGTGGTGATCAGCGCCACCGCCATGGACGGGCCAAGGGTTGTCGGGTCGGAGAGGTGCTGGAGCATGTTCACCAGGCCGATGAGCGTCCCGATCATTCCTAGGGCGGGGGCGTTGCCCTTCATGAACTCGAGGACCTCCTGCCCCTGACCGTGGCGGGTCTTGAGGGAGTTGACCTCGGCGGTGAGGACCTGGTTGATCTCGTCGAGCTCGGTGCCGTCCACCGCCAGCTTGATCGCCTTGTTGAGGAAGGCGTCGGGGATCTCGATCGACTCCAGGGCGAGGAGCCCCTCGCGCCGTGCCTTGTCCGCGAGCTCGACGATCTTCTCCACCAGCACGGCCTCCGGCGTGCCGTGGTCGAAGAACGACTGGACGACCACCTTCATCGTCGCCAGGACCACCGGCAGCTTCTGCATGATCAGGGTCGTGGTGATCACCCCGCCGACCACGATCAGGAGGCTGGGAACGTCGACAAAGGCCATGATCGAGCCGCCGAGGAGGATCGAGCCGACGATCAAGACGAAGGTGAGGACAAGACCAATGAGGGTGGCGATATCCATGGCAGCGGTTCCTCCGGGGGGTCGTTAGGCCGACCCTGTGCTCTCTCATCGACGGTGGTCGAGGTGCGGTTGAATGGGCCACGCCGGCCGTGTCTCGGTGTATTCTCCGCCCCCCTGACCACCCCCACGCCCCATGTTTCGCACCCTCCTTCGCGCCATCGCGGCGATCCTCGCCGCCCTCACCCTTCTGGTGGTCCTGTTCGTTGGCGGCGTCGGGGTGTGGGGGTATCGCCACTACATGAGCGGCCTGCCCAACGTGGAGCCGCTGCACCGCTACACGCCGAGCCGGATGACCCGGGTCTTCGCCGCCGGCGGTGAAGAGATCGGCAGCTTCTACCTCGAGCGGCGCATCCCCATCGCCATCGACCAGGTCCCCGAGCGGCTGCGCCAGGCCTTCGTCGACACGGAGGATGCCCGCTTCTTCACCCACCACGGCATCGACCCGCAGGCGATCGCCCGTGCCTTTGTCGCCAACGTTACCGAGGGCCACGTCGCCCAGGGCGGCTCCACCATCACCCAGCAACTCGCCAAGGTGCTCCTCCTGACCCCCGAGCGGACCCTCGATCGGAAGATCAAGGAGGCACTCTTGGCGGTGAAGATCGAGCACCAGTTCTCCAAGGAAGAGATCCTGGAGATGTACCTCAACCAGATCTACTTCGGCTCCGGCGCGTACGGCATTGCCTCCGCCGCGCAGACCTACTTTGGCAAGACGCCGGCGGCCCTCACCCTGGCGGAGATGGCGACCCTTGCCGGTCTGCCCAAGGCACCCACCGCCTTCAACCCGCGGCTAGACCCGAAACGGGCGTGGGCGCGGCGGGCGGTGGTCTTGGCGCGCATGTACGACGAGCACCACATCTCCCTCACCGAGCGGCGGCTGGCGGAGGCGGAGCCGTTCCACCTGACATCGGTGGCCAACTCCATGGGAGAGGTGGACGACTTTCTTGAGCTGATCCGCCGCCGCCTCACCGAGCTCTATGGCCACCAGGCGGTCTACCGCGAGGGGCTCGACGTCTACACCACCCTCGACCTCGCCCTGCAGAAGGCGGCCTTCCGCGCGGTGCGCAACGGGGTGGTTACCTACGACCGCCGCCACCACTACCGCGGTCCCCTCGCCCACCACACGCGCGCCGAGATCGAGCTCTTTGAGCGCGACCACACCAAAGACAAACCCGATAGTTGGGGCCACCTAGCGGCGGTCGTGACCGGCGTCGATGACCAGGGGGTGACCGTCTGGGTCGCCGGTAACAAGGCGCGGCTCCCCTTCGCCACCTTCAACTGGGCGGGGCGGCGGGTCGTCGACCCCACCCGGCCGGAGGTGGTGACCTTCGAGCAAGCCAAGCGGCCCGCTGAGGTGGTCGCGGTGGGCGACGAGGTTCTGGTGCGGCGCCGGCCCGGGGAGAAACAGGCGGTCTACGAGCTGGCCCAACTCCCCGCGGTGGAGGCCGCCCTCGTCTCCCTGCGTCCCGCCGATGGCGCCATCCTCGCCCTCGTCGGGGGCAAGGACTTCGCCGCCTCCGAGTTCAACCGCGCGGTCCAGGCGAGACGCCAGCCCGGCTCCTCCTTCAAGCCCTTCATCTATGGCGCCGCCATCGCCGAGGGGCGCACGCCGGCGACCATCTATCTCGACTCGCCGATCATCTACGACGACGAAAGTCTCGCCCGCTCCTGGCGGCCGGCAAACTACGAGCAGCGGTTCTACGGCCCCACGCCGCTGCGCGACGGGCTGGTCCACTCACGCAACGTGATCACCATCCGCCTCCTGCAAGACATCGGCGTCCGTCGCGCCGTTGCCTTTGCCCGCCGCTGCGGCATCACCTCACCGCTGGATGCGGACCTCTCCCTCGCCCTCGGGGCGTCGGTGGTCTCCCCCCTGGAGCTCACCTCTGCCTACGCCACCTTCGCCAACGGCGGTCTGCACGTTGAGCCGACGGCGATCGAGCGGGTGGTGAGCGCCGGCGGCAAACTCCTCTTCGAGGCGCGGCCCGTGCCGCAACAGGTGATCCCGCCCGCGGTCGCCTACGTGGTCACCGACATACTCCGCGACGTGGTGCGCCGGGGCACCGGCCGGAGCGTGGGCGAGGCCCTCGCCGGCTGGCCGGTGGCCGGCAAGACCGGCACCACCAACGACTACAACGACGCCTGGTTCCTTGGCTACACGCCGCAGATTGCCACCGGCGTCTGGGTTGGCTTTGACGAGCTCAAGAGCCTCGGCAAGCGGGAGACCGGGGCACGCGCGGCCGCGCCCATCTGGACCGAGTTCATGCAGGCGGCCCTCGCGGGCAAGCCACGCCGCCCCTTCACCGTGCCGCCCGAGGTGCGCTGGCGGCGGGTCGACACGAAGAGCGGCCTCCTGCCGCGGGCGGGGGAGGTCGCGGGGGCGCGGATGGAGTGCTTCATCGCCGGCCACGAGCCGAGCGAGGAGGCGCCGCCCGCCGCCGCGGCGGGCGGTAGCCCCGCCGGTGAACGGCGGGTGCCGATCCTCTAGGAGTCGGTCAGCCGGGCGGCACGGGGATCGGGCCAGGCGGTTGGGGTGCAGGCGGTCCTGCCGACGACCGGCAGCGGCGGACGCATTGGAAAATGGCTTTGTGCTCTCGCCGCCAATGAACGCGATTGGCCGCGAAGCGTGGCGGGGGAGCAAACGAAAAACGCGCTGGAGTGGGCGACCGGTGGCGCCCGGAGTCCACCCCGGCACCGCCGAGGTCACGACCGGCCGCCCCCCTTTGCGCCTTTGCGTCCTTGCGTTGAGTCGTTTGCCGGCCGGTGGACGACTCCGTGGCCCCCGTCCTTCAGCCGTCCTCTCCGTACTGCCGAACGCCAAGGCGCCAGGGCGCAAAGGCGCAAGGGGTTTTCCCTGTTCCGTCCCACCCCGCGGCCGGCGTTTGGCGCCGGCTGCGGAGTGCGGGGGGCCGAGTACCCTGGCGCCCATGGCCCGCGACGCTGACCTGCCCGCCTGGCTCCTCGCCCCGTTCGTGGGCGGGTGCACACCGCGCGCGGCGCGGCGGATCGGCATGGAGGTGGAGATCCAGGGGGTCGATCCGACCGCCGGCCACCGCCTGGGGTTCGGCGGCGAGCGGGGGATCGAGGCGGTCCTCGCCTACCTTGCCGGCCACCACGGCTGGCAGCGCCAGGTCGAGGGTGACGCCCTCATCGCCCTGGCGCGCGACGGCGCCACGGTCACCCTCGAGCCGGGTGGCCAGGTGGAGCTCTCCACCGCGCCGCGCGCCACCCTCGCCGAGCTGGAGCTCGACTACGTGCGCTTCCTCGCCGAGCTCGACGAGGTCGCGGCCGCCCTGGCGATCCAGTGGACCTGTCTCGCCGTCCATCCCCTGGACACGCCGGCGGCGGTGGGGTGGGTCCCGAAGGGGCGCTACCGCTACCTCTCCCGCCACCTCGCAGGAACCGGCACCCTCGGCCACTGGATGATGAAGCTCACCTCCGGCGTCCAGGTCGCCCTCGACTATGGCGACGAGGGGGAGGCGATCGACCTCTTCCGCACCGCCCAGGCGGTGGCGCCGGTGATCGGCGCGTTGGTGGCGAACTCGCCCTTTTGCGCCGGCGGCCCGGCGGGGGTGAACGACTACCGGCGGCACATCTGGCGCGCCACCGATCCGGCGCGCTGCGGCCTGCTCGCCGGCCCGCACGCGGATCCCGCCTACGGCTTTGCCGACTACGCCCGCCACCTGTTGGCGCTGCCCCTGTGCTTTCGCTGGCGCGCCGGCGCGTGGGGCGACGGCGGCGGGCGGACCTTCGCCGACCTACTGGCGGCGGGCGAGGCGACCGCCGCCGACTGGGAACTGCACGCCACCTCCATCTTCACCGAGATCCGCCTCAAGCACTTCGTCGAGATCCGGGTCTGTGACCACCCGGGGGTCGACCGGGTCCTCCCCCTGGTCGCCCTCTGGGTCGGGCTGCTCTACGACGAGCGAGCGCGTGGCGCGGCGTGGCAGCTCCTCGGCCCGGTGGACTTCGCCACCCTCGACGCCCTCGACCGGCGGGCGATCGCCGGCGGTCTGGCGGCGGTGGCGTATACCCACACGGTTGGCGATCTCGCCCGCGAGCTGGTGGCCCTCGCCAGCGCCGGCCTCGCGCGCCTCGGCGACGACCCGGCGCTCCTCGCCCCCCTGGCCGCCGACGCGGCCGCGGCCGAGTCCCCGGGCGACCGCGTCCGCACCCGCTGTGGCCATCCCGGCGGCCGCCTCGACGTGGCCCGCTGGCTTGCCTACGAGAAAGAGCAGTGGCGGCGGTATCTGGCGCGCGATGCGCGCGGGGGTAGGGAATAGGGGGGAATAGGGGATCGGGGTGGATGGCCGCTTTCGCGGCCAGAGGGTCCTTGGGGGGTGGCTGCCCTCTGGCGTCGTTCGGGCCCGCAGGGCCGTCCTCCCCTATCCCCTATCCCCTATCCCACCACCGCCAGCGGTCCGGCGCGCAGGACGATCTCCCCCAGCACGAGGAGGAGGGTAGCGGCGAGCGGCCACGGGAAGAGCTCGCCGTAGCGGTGGTACTGCTTCACCGCCACCTCGCTCTTCTCCAACTGGTCGATGGTGGCGAAGACCTCCGCCAGGGTATCGGGAGCGTCGGCGCGGAAGGCGCGGCCGCCGGTGGCTTCCGCGATCTGCTTCAGGACCGCCTCGTCGATGTGGCTCTCCACCTGCGGGTAGCGCAGCCCGAGGGGGGTCGGGACCCCCATCCGCACCACCCCCTCCTTGCCCACCGCGATGGTGTAGATCCGCACCCCGCGGGCCTTGGCGAGGTTGGCTCCGGTCATCGGGTCGATGGGGCCGGCATTGTTCTCGCCGTCGGTGAGCAGGATCAGGATGCGCGACTTGGCGTGCGAGTCGGCGAGCCGGTTCACCCCGTTGGCGATCGCCGTGCCGATCGCGGTGCCGTCTTCGAGGAGGTCGAAGTCCACCTGCGCGAGCAGGGTGTCGAGCATCGGGTAGTCGAGGGTGAGGGGGCACTGGGTGAAGGAGGTGCCGGCGAAGACCACCAGGCCGATGCGGTCCGCCTGGCGCTGGCGGATGAAGTCGCGAATCACCCGCTTGGCGACCGTCAGCCGGTTGTCCGGCTGAAAGTCCTCGGCGCGCATGGAGCCCGAGGTATCCAGCGCCAGGACGATGTCGATCCCCGAGGAGGAGACCCGCTCGGCGGTGGCCACCGACTGGGGGCGCGCCAGCGCCACGATCAGGGTCGCGAGGGTGAGCAGGCGCAGCCCCCCAAGCGCCGCCCGCGCCCGCGTCCGCCAGGTGGCGGGTAGCTCGCTCGCCACCAGCGCCAGCCCCGCCACCCCCACCCCGCGCCGCCGCCCGCGGCCGCCCCACCACCCGCCGGCCACCGCCGCCACCGCCAGAACGAGGAGCCACAGGGCGAGGGGATCGGCGAGGCGCATGGGACGAGGATTGGAAATAGGAAACGAGGGGAGGTCGGCCCCGCGGGATGGCCACCGATGCGGAAGTCGCAGCCTCACGCGAGGCTCGCGACCCCCCCACTATCCTCCATGACCACGCCGCTCTTGGGGAGTACGCGCCGCTGCCGGCTTGAGGTCACGAGGTTCCGGGAGACGACGTTTTCCTCGCCCAGCAGGCGGGTGAGGAGATCGAGGCCCGGCGTTCGCCCCCTCGCGGTGCTACTCCACTGGCACTCGAAGAGGTTGAGCCCTGGCCTTTCCCGCCTGGTGGGCACCGGTGAGCAGCGATCGGCCGCTCGGTGATCCCGGTGCGGAGGGTGGCCTCCAGCTCGCGTGGGACCGAGCCATGCGGGCAGTTTGTCGTGCGATTGTTGGTTTGTCGTCACTGGAAACCAGCGATCCCGGCCCTGCCCGCGCTCCCCGGCCGCCCTCCATGGCCAGCCGCTGTGGCCCAGGGGCGCCGCACCCACCCCTCGCGCCACGGTCAGCCGTCCGCCTGGAGGAGCAGACACTTCAGGTAGGCCGACTCGGGGAGCACCGGCAAGACCGGGTGGTCCGGGCCGGCGCCGCTCACCGCCAGGAGGCGCACCGGCCGGCCGGCGTGGGCGCTGGCGCGCGCGACGACCTGCAAGAAGGTGGGCAGGTCGAGGTGGTGGGAGCACGACGAGGTCATCAGTAGCCCCCCCGGGGCGAGGCGGGCGAGGGCGAGGGTGTGGAGTCGTTCGTAGCCGGTGATCCCCTCGCGCAGCCGTTTGCGGCTCTTGATGAAGGCGGGGGGGTCGAGGTTGATCCGCGGCCAGCGCGTCGTGGCCGCCTCGAGGAAGGCAAAGGCGTCGCTGCGTTCGAAGCGCAGGCGGCTGGCGAGGTGGTTGGCGGCACCGCTCTCCGCGGCCAACGCCAAGGCCGGTTCCGAGCGGTCCACCGCCACCACCTCGGCCGCACCCGCGGCGGCGGCAGCGAGGGCGAAGCCGCCGGTGTGGCAGAAGAGGTCGAGACAGCGCTCGCCCGCGGCCAGCTTCGCCCAGCGGGTGCGGTTGTCGCGCTGGTCGAGAAAGAAGCCGGTCTTCTGGCCGGCGAGGGGGTCGAAGCGGTAGGCGATCCCCTGCTCGTGGACCACCGGCGCCGGCGGCAGGGTGCCGTGGGCGATCTCCACCCGCGACCCGATTCCCTCCAGGTCGCGCACCGGCGAGTCGGCGCGCACCACCACCCACGCCGGGGCGGCGAGCGCGATCAGCAAGGGCAGGAGGGTGGGGAGCAGGCCATCGGCGCCGGCGGTGAGGGGCTGGACCACGACCCCGTCGCCGTACCGGTCGATCACCAACCCCGGCAGGCGGTCGCCCTCGCCGTGGACCCAGCGGTAGGTGTCGCCGAGTTCGAGGGTCGCGCGCACCGCCTGCGCTTGGCGCAACCGGCCCTCCAAGAGTTGCGCGTCGATCGGGTGGCGGCCGCGGCTGAACAGGCGGACGCAGATCAGCGAGTGGGGGTTGGCGGTCCCCACCCCGAGGGGTCCGCCGCGGGGGTCGACTACTTGCACCACCGCCCCAGGGGCCACCTCCTGGAGTCCCGTGGCCACCTCGTTGGAGAAGACCCACGGGTGGCCGAGCTTGAGGCGCCGCGCCTCGCCCGGCCGCAGCCGGATCTCCGGCAGGGGGGTGGGGTGGGGGTCGCTCACCGGCTCGGCTCGATCACCGTCAGCCCGCCCATGTAGGGGAGCAGGGCGTCGGGGATGCGCACCGCGCCGTCGGCGCGCTGGTAGTTCTCCAGCACCGCCACCAGGGTTCGGCCGACTGCCAGCCCCGAGCCGTTGAGGGTGTGGACCAGGCGCGGCCTTTTCTGGCCGGGGACGCGGTAGCGGATCTGGGCGCGGCGTGCCTGGAAGTCCTCGAAGCAGGAGCACGACGAGATCTCCCGGTAGCACCCCTGGCCCGGCAGCCACACCTCCAGGTCGTAGGTCTTGGCGGCGGAGAAGCCCAGGTCGCCGGTGCACAGCTCGATCACCCGGTAGGGGAGGCCGAGGCGCTGGAGCACCTGCTCCGCGTGGCCGGTGAGCTCCTCCAGCGCCACGTACGAGTGTTCCGGTTCCTCGAGGCGCACCAGCTCTACCTTGTCGAACTGGTGTTGGCGGATCAGCCCCCGGGTGTCCTTGCCGGACGCGCCGGCCTCGCGCCGGAAGCACGGGGTGTAGGCGCAGTAGCGGCGCGGCAGGGAGCCCTCTGCGAGGATCTCGTCGCGGTGCAGGTTGGTCAGCGGGACCTCGGCGGTGGGGATCAGGTAGAGGTCGTCGTCGCGGCAGGCGAACAGCTCCTCCGCGAACTTGGGGAGCTGGCCGGTGGCGGTCATCGACGCCCCGTTCACCAGGAAGGGGGGAAGGAGCTCGGTGTAGCCGTGCTCGCCGGTGTGCAGGTCGAGCATGAAGGCGATGAGCGCCCGCTCCAGCCGGGCGCCTGGCCCCCAGAGGACCGCGAAGCGCGCGCCGGAGAGCTTGGTCGCCCGCTCGAAGTCGAGCAGGCCGAGGCGCTCGCCCAGCTCCCAGTGGGGGAGCGGCGCGAAGGGGAACGCGGGGGGCGTTCCCCAGCGCCGGACCTCCGGGTTGGCCGCCTCGTCCGCTCCCACCGGGCAGGCCGGGTGGGGGAGGTTGGGGACGGTGAGCCAGAGGGCGTCGAGGGCGGCGAGGGTCTCGGCCAGCTCCGCGTCGAGGGTGGCGATCGCATCGCCCAGGGCGCGCACCGCCTGTTGCGCGGCACTCGCGTCGCCGCCGGCGCGCTTCACCTCGCCAATCTCCTTCGACGCCTCGTTGCGCTTCGCCTTCTTTTCCTCCACCGCCGCGAGCAGCTCGCGCCGCCGCAACTCCAACCCCTGGAGGCGCACCACGTCGACCGTGGCACCACGCTCGGCGAGGGCCCGGAGGAGCCGCTCCGGCTCGTCGCGCAGGATCTTCAGGTCGAGCATTCGCGCCTCCCATCTCCCGTGGCACGCCACCGCCGGGGGCGGCGATTCTCCCGGAGGCAGCGGCGCGCCACAAGGCGCGGCGGGGGCGGGGGATAGGAAGTAGGAAATAGGGGAGGACGGCCCGGCGGGTGGGCGACGATGCCGAGGGCAGCCATCCCCCAAGGACCCTCTGGCCGCGAAAGCGGCCATCCACCCCTACCCCCTATCACCCCCCGCGCCGGACCGACACGCGGCGGAGGCGCTGGCCGTCGACGGTCACCACCCGGACCTCGTAGCCGTCGAAGGTGGCGCTCTCGCCCTCGCGCGGCAGGTGGCCCAGCCGGCTGATGATCCAGCCGGCGACCGTGTCGTACCTGCCGCTCCCCTCGGGGATCGTCCAGTTGAGGCGGCGGTTGATCTGGCCAATGTCGAGCCGCCCGTCGAGGAGAAAGGCGCCGTGGGCGTGGGGGACGATCTCCTCCTCCCCCTCCTCGCCAAGGCCGCCGGTGATCTCCTCGGCGATGTCCATGTAGGTCACCAGGCCGGTGATGTCGCCGTACTCGTCGGCGACGATCGACATGCGCCTCCCGTCACGCCTGAGCTCCTCCAACAGGGTGCCTACCGCCTTCGACTCGGGGACGAACAACGGCGGCTCCAGCAGGCTGGGCCAGTCTACGGTTCCGCCGCCAGAGAGGGCGAGGAGGACGCCGGCGGCGGTGGCGACCCCGAGGATCTTGCCGTCTTCTCCCACCACCGGGTAGCGGCGGAAGGGGTGGGTGCGGATCACCTCGATCAGCACGGCCTCGGGGGCAGTGGCGTCGAGGGTGATCATGTCCCCGCGCGGCACCATGATTTCGCGCACCCGGGTCGAGGCGAGGGCGAAGACGCCATGCAGGCGATCCGCCGCCTCCGCCGCCAGCGCCCCCTCGGCCGCGCCGAGGGTAATGAGGCTCTGCAACTCGGCGGCGGTGACGAACCCCTCTTGCTCGCCGCGGCTGGGGAGCCAGGCGGTGAGCAGGTGGGCGAGGGCGGTGAACAGGCGCAGCAGGGGGAAGAGGAGGCGGCGCAGGGTGTCGATGGGGCGGGCGGCGAAGAGGGCGATGGACAGGGGGTAACGGGCGGCGATCCCCTTCGGGGTGATCTCCCCGAACAAGAGCAGCGCCGCGGTCACCGCGACGGTGGCGTAGGCCACCCCCGCCTCGCCGTAGAGGTGGAGGCAGAGGGCGGTGGCGAGGGCGGTGATCGCCACGTTCACCAGGTTGTTGCCAATGAGGATCGCGCCGAGCATCCCCTCGGGGTCGGCGCGCAGCCTCTCGATCCGCCGCGCCCCGGCGTGGCCGTCCGCCGCCAGCCGCCGGAGCTCCAGGCGGCGCACCGCCAACAGGGCGGTCTCGGAGGAGGAGAAGAAGGCGGAGAGGGCGAGGCAGACGGCGAGGGTGAGGGTGGTGGCGAGGGTCTCGTTCATGGCGTAAGGGGCGGTGGGTCCAACCACGCGGGAGAGGCGGACACGAAGGGGAAGATCCACCCTACGGAAACCGCCACGGTCGTGTCATGGGTGGGGTCGGGGAGGGGGGAGGCGGCCGGAAAGGCCGACTTCGCGCGGCGGCGTAGAGGGCGTGATGCACGGTGGCTGGCTGGGGTAGGCCCGACGCCGGTGTGCCCACCTCCCGCCGGCGGGGTCGCACCCTTCGTGGGGTTCCGTGGAGTCCGCGGGATCTTGCCAGCGATGGCGCTGCTCGGTGCGATCGCCCGCGCCGCCACGCCCGCGCGCGTGGAGCGAATGGGAAATCGAGCGACTCTCCCGTCGCCGACGCATCGCCACGCCCGCGCGCGTGGAGCGAATGCCCACCCTCCCCGCGTCCACGATGCCGGCGGATCGCCACGCCCGCGCGCGCGGAGCGAATGGGTCCCTGAGCGTGACGCTGGCTGATCTCGCCCAGCCACGCCCGCGCGCGCGGAGCGAATGGACCTCTGCGTAGGCTGCGTCGCGGCGCGGAGCCATCGGCGCTCGCCTTCATCCGGCCTCCGTGGGGGTCAGGGCGCTTCCCGCGACCAGGGCGAGGCGCAGGCGGCCGCGGTCGAACAGGAGCCGCTCGGGAAGGCGCGCGACGGGTCCGTTGTCGATTTCCACCGCGATCACGTCCGCCGCCCGCCCGGCGGTGAGGGTGCCGCACACTGCTTGCCAGCCGAGGCAGCGGGCAGAGCCGGCGGTGGCCATGGTGAGGAGTTGCTCGGCGGTGAGCGGCTCGGGGGTGGTGCGATGCCAGAGGTAGGCAAAGGCCAGCTCCTCCCACAGATCCAGCGACGGGCAGGAGGCGAGGGAGTCGGTGCCGAGCCCCACCGGGATCCCGAGGGCGAGCCAGCGCGCCACCGGCGCGGGTGGCTGGCCGAGGTAGGCGTTGGAGCGCGGGCAGTGGCAGAGGGTGGCGTGCGCCGCCGCGACCCGGCGTGCCTCGGTCGCGGTGAGGTGGCAGCCGTGGATGAGGAGGGCGTTGTTCAGCGCCCCGTGGCGGGCGAGGGGGTCGAGGGGGGAGGGGCCGGCGGGGAGGGGGAGACCGCCCCAGCCGACCGCCGGGAAAAACCGCTCCACCAGGGGGCCGTTGCCGTGGGCGAAGAGGGCGATCTCGGCGTCCGACTCGGCGACATGCACGGTGAGCCCTACGGGGTGGCCGCGGCGCCAGGCGGCGAGGCGGTCCCAGAGGCGGTCGGAGAGGGTGTACGGGGCGTGGGCTGAGACGCCGAGGGTCAGCGGCGCAACGGGGTGGGCGGCGGTGATCGCCTGGACCCGGTCGGCCAGGCGGCCGAGGGCGAGGTCGGCGCGCGCCGGGTCGAGGGCGAGGAGCTCCACATCGATCCGCACCCGCAGGCCGGAGGCAAGAAGCGGTGGCTGGGCGACCGCGACCGAGGCGATGTCGCCCACCCCGGTGGTGCCGGTCGCCACCAGCTGCGCCACCGCCGCGGCCGCCGCCGCCTTGGCCTCGGCGGGCTCCATGCGCCGTTTGAGCTCCACCAGGCCGAGGAGCCAGTCGACGAAGTCGTGGGCGACCGGCCGCTCGCCCCTAAGGGCGGAGAGCTCCAGGTGGGTGTGGGCGTTGATCAGCCCGGGGAGGATGCAGGCGGAGTCGAGGTGGCGGACCGTCTCGCCGGGCTCGGCGAGGGGGGCGAGCTCGCGCCGCCGCCCCACCGCTTGGAGGATCCCGCCGGCGATTCGCACCCCGGCGTCCGCTTGGGCCTGGCCGGCGCCGGCCCACAGCCAGTCGGCGGTGAGGATCATGGCCACCCGGAGGTGGGGGTGGTACCCTGCCGCCTCCGCACCCCGCTGATTTTCCAGCGGCGCGAGGTAGGAGATGCGGGTCGATGATCGGGGTGATCGGCGGTAGCGGCCTCTACCAGTTGGAAGAGCTCGAAGGGGCGAGCTGGGAGCGCGTGGCGACGCCGTACGGCGCGGCGTCGGACGATCTCCTGTGCGGGCGGTTGCACGGGATCGACGTCTGCTTCCTGCCGCGCCATGGGCGCAATCATCGCCTGCTACCCTCCGAAATCAACTATCGCGCCAACCTCTGCGCCCTCAAGCAAATCGGGGTGCGGCGGGTCGTGTCGATCTCGGCGGTGGGCTCCTTGAAGGAGGAGATCGTCCCGGGCCACATGGTGGTGGTCTCCCAGTTCGTCGATCGCTCCCTCGGCCGCACCGCCACCTTCTTCGGCGACGGCGTCGTTGGCCACGTCTCCATGGCCGATCCCGTCTGCCCAGATTTGGCGCGCCGGCTGGCCGTCGCCGCCCGTGGTGCTGGCGCCACCTGCCACGAGAACGCCACCTACCTCGGGATGGCGGGGCCGCAGTTCTCGTCGCGCGCCGAATCCAACCTCTACCGGAGCTGGGGGATGGACGTGATCGGGATGACCAACGCCACCGAGGCGAAGCTCGCCCGCGAGGCGGGGCTGTGCTACGCAACCCTGGCGATGGCCACCGACTACGACTGCTGGCGTGTGGCCGAGGAGGCGGTGGCGGCGGCGGACGTCTTGGCGACGTTGCAGGCGAACGTCGCGGTCGCCCGCGCCCTGCTTCTTGAGTTGATTCAAGGCGACGTGGAGGCGCGGCCGTGCGCCTGCGCCCGGGCGGCCTCCGCCGCCCTGCTCACCCCCAAGGAGTCGATCCCGCCGGCGCGCCTTGCCGCCCTGGCGGTGGTCCTCGAACCGTGATCCGCAGACTCTTTCTCCCCGTTGTGGTCGTGGCGGCGCTGGCTGGAGCCTGCACCGGTGTGTCGGTCAAGGGCGAGGACGCCGCGGTGGCGGCGAAGTTCCGCGACATCGGCAGTCGCGAGCTGGCCATCGGCCAAGACGAAGCGGCCCTGAACGACCTGCTCCACGCCCGTGACCTCGATCCCACCGACGCGACCACCCACCACCTCCTCGGCCTCGCCTATCTGCGCCTCAGCCGCTACGCGGAGGCGGAGAGGGCGCTCCAGGAGGCGCTTTCCCGCGACCCGAACATGGGGCCGGCGCACAACAGTCTCGGCACCCTCTATTCCATTCAGCACAAGGACGCGGAGGCGGCGGCCGCCTTTCATGCGGCGCTCGCCGCCCCGGGCTACGCCACCCCGGAGGTGGCGCATGGCAACCTCGGCCAGCTCTACGCCCGCCAAGGCGACGCGCTCGCCGCGGCCGCCGAGATGCGCGCCGCCGTGGAGGCCAACCCTGCCTACGAGGATGCCTACCTGGCCCTCGCCGATCTCCAGCTTGCCGGCGGCGAGACGGCGGCGGCGCGCTCCCTTTTGGAGGGCGCGTTGACCCGGTTTCCTGCCAGTGCGCGAGTCCACCTCGCCTTGGGTAAGCTCCTCATCCGAACGCGCGACTACCGCGCCGCCCTGCGCACCCTCAAGGAGGGGCAGAAGCTCGCTCAGGAACCTGGCATGCGCGAGCAGATCGCGCAGCAGATCGACATCCTCGAGTAGCGCCGGTCCGGCGCTCACCCTCCCGGTCGCCCCATGCCCGACTCCTTGGTCACCCTCGGCCAGTACCTTTGCCGCGAACGAGAGCTGCGTGGCATGAGCCTCGCGCAGGTGAGCGACAAGACCAAGGTGAAGATCCCCTTCCTGGAGGCGATCGAGGCTGGGGAGCACGCCGTTTTGCCGTCGCCGATCTACGTGCGCGGCTTCCTCCGTTCCTACGCCGCCTTCATCGGCCTGGACGCGGGCGATGTCTTGCAGCGCTACCAGGAGGCCCTCGACCAGCGCGCCGAGGTCGAACGCCAGGCGGCGCCGCCCGCGCCGCCCCCGCCGCCGCCCAGCCCCGGGGCGATCGTCGATCGCTTCCTCCGTCAGGCGGACGACTCGCGCATGCGCGACCGGCGGAAACACCTCGTCGTGGGCGGCATCTTCGGGGTCTACCAGGGGCGTAACCGGGTGCGCAGCCGTTCCCTGTTGCTGGGCAGTATCGCCGGCGCCGGGCTGTTGGTGGTGGTCGGCATCTATCTCATCACCCAGCTCGTCTCGGCGCCCAAGGAGAAGGTGATCACCTACCGGGAGAACATGGCCCGCACCCTGGCCACCGACCTCCCCAAGCCGGTGCGCGCCCCCAGGGAGATCGCCGCCGCCGCGCCGCTCCTCGACACCTTGCCCGCCCACGAGCTCGGTGGTGGTGGTCCGCGCGACGGGGTGGCGCCGCCGCCGCTTCCCGCCGCGCCGCCTCTCGCCGTGCCGCCCCTCGCCGCGCCGCCCCTCGCCGCGCCTGGTCCGCCCATCGCGTCCGCCCCCGCGCCCCTGGTCGCGCCGCCCCTGGCGCCGCCCGCCGCGGCGGGCCACCGGATTGTCATCGACGCCCATGAGCGCAGCTGGCTGGCGGTACGGATCGACAACACCCCCGCCAAGGAGTTCATGCTCGCCGCGGGCGAGCAGGTGCAGCTTACGGCGCGCACCGGCTTCGACCTTACGGTGGGCAACGCCGGCGGGATCGCCCTCACCGTCGATGGCACGCGCCGCCCGCCCCTCGGCGCTCACGGCCAGGTGGTGCGCGACCTCCATTTGCCGTGAGGTCCCACCCCGGCCGCGCCCATAGCCCATCACCCCTCGCCGACCGCCTCATGGCCGATCCCATCGCGACCCACACCGCCGCCCTCGTCGCCGCCCTGATGGGGAGCGAGGAGATGGCGCGGATGCGCGCGGCAGAGGCGCGGGTGGAGAACGAACCGGCCGCCGCCGCCTGCCTGCGCCGCTATCTGGAGGCGCAGGGTGGCTACGCCGCCAACCCCACCGCCGAGGGGGCGGGGCGGCTCTCCGCCGCCTTGGAGGTGGCGCGCGCCCAGCCCGCGATCGCCACCCTGATGGCGGCGCAGCAAGCGCTGTTGGCGCGTGTCCAGACCGCCCAAACCGCCCTCTGGCGCGCCATTGGTGTCGAGCCCGACCGCGGCTGCGCCCCCCCTCCATCTGGCACCGCGCCGCCCACCGCGTTATAAACCCGCCCCCCCGTAGCCGACGTAGCTCAGCCGGTAGAGCAGCGCATTCGTAATGCGCAGGTCCGCGGTTCAAGTCCGCGCGTCGGCTCCACGATCTCCCAGCGGTTTCCGGCGTCTTAGGGGAGGAAAGTTGTCGCGCTCTTCCGTGCCGAGCCGGTGGCGGGGCTCTTCCCTGGGGGTGGCCCGCCGCAGGCGGGCGGCGTGGCGCTGGTCCGGTGCCGCTCTCCCAGAGTCGCGCCGGCTTCCCGGTTGACCCCGCCTCTCTTCCCCCACGCCCCACCCTCTACCGGATCCAGCGCGTGGGGGCAGCGCCGCGGCGGCCGCAGCGTAGCTCGGGGTGGTGGGTCAGAGAGCGCTTTGACTCTCCGGAGGAGGGTGCAGTGGGCCGCGCGGCTCGGCGCTTGGGTGGGTGGCGCCGGGCGAGTGGACGACCGGGTTGCAGGCCGTGGCGGGTGGGTGGCGGGGGGGCGTAGCGTGGGGGTACGGAGCCCGTCCGACCCTGCTTCGTCGCCGTTGCCAGGGGCGTGTCGGGCGTTGTCCCGCTCGACCGCGAGGCAGCGGTACGAGGCGCCCGCGGGGGGCGGCGCCGGCGGGGGTCGTGGTTCGGATCGGGCTTGGCGCTGCGTTGTGCGCCCCGCGTAGCCCGACCGCCGGCTTCCGATCCGGATTCGAGGCCGCTTCCCTCGCCACGATTGACCGAGTCCGGCAGACTCCGCGCCAGCCATGGCCCGCCTCGAAGAGCTCCAACCCGACGCCACCGTCCGAGGCATTCTGCCCGACGCGGCGGTCACCGTCGTCAACGTCTCCTGGCACGGCTCGGACGCGTTGACCCTCGTTTACCGCGGGCCCAACGGGCGGGTGGCGGACGAGATCCTCTACCGCGACGACGAGCCGCGCCTGGAGATCGTCGAGGTCGGCCGGCCGTGGAGCTTCGACGGCGACGGCGCGGCCTTCCGCCTCGTTGCTGAAGCCCACCGCATCCGCCTCGCCCACCTGTTCGATCCGCTGCTCGCGGTCCACACCTCCCTCGTGGAGCCGCTGCCCCACCAGATCACCGCGGTCTACGAGGAGATGCTGCCGCGCCAGCCCCTGCGCTTCCTCCTCGCCGACGACCCCGGCGCCGGCAAGACGATCATGGCCGGGCTCTTCATCAAGGAGTTGATCGCGCGCGGTGATCTCAAGCGCTGCCTGATTGTCTGCCCCGGCAGCCTCGCCGAGCAGTGGCAGGACGAACTCTACCGGCGCTTTCACCTTCCCTTCGAGATTCTGACCAACGACAAGCTGGAAGCCGCGCGCACCGGCAACTGGTTCCTCGAGAACGACCTCGCCATCGCCCGGCTCGACAAACTCTCCCGCAACGAGGAGGTGCAGCAGAAGCTCCGGGCGCCCGACTGCCGCTGGGACCTGGTGGTATGCGACGAAGCCCACAAGATGTCGGCCACCTTCTTCGGCGGCGAGGTGAAGTACACGAAGCGCTACCGCCTCGGTCAGCTCCTCTCGGGCCTCACGCGCCACTTCCTCCTGATGACCGCCACGCCGCACAACGGGAAGGAAGCCGATTTCCAGCTCTTCATGGCCTTGCTCGACGGCGACCGCTTCGAGGGGAAGTTCCGCGACGGCGTGCACCAGGTGGAGGTCTCCGACCTCATGCGCCGGATGGTGAAGGAGAGCCTGCTGAAGTTCGACGGTCGGCCGCTCTTCCCCGAGCGCATCGCCTACCAAACCCATGGCCAGCCCGCTCACGTTAGCCTTGGGTCACCCCACGCTTTTGAGATCGTGCTCGCATGAGACTCGTCCGCAACACCGGCAATGACCGCGTTGTCGATCTCATCCGGCCCTCCCTTGGCGCCGGACGGCAACTGGACGTGGTAACCCCCTCCCTGTCGCTTTTCGCGTTCGCCGAGCTGATGCCACAGTTGGTAGCGGTGCAGCGCGGCCGCTTCGTGATTCCGCCCGAAGGCACCGATCTGGCGCTGTTCGGCACGAGCGCCGACCGGCCGGCGCGCAACCAGCTGCGGGCGCAGTGGCTTGCGCGCGAGTTGATCCGGTGGCTGGAGACCAAGTCCGAGGTGCGGCGCGCCGGCGCCGGGGTACCGCAGGGCGCTTTCGTGGTTCGCGACGGGGCCGATCAGCCGATGCAGGCCCTCCTCGGGTCGCTGGCTATCAGCACGGAAGGGCTCGGCCTGACACCCGGCAATCCGCTCAGCCTGATCCAGGCGTCTGAGACGTCCGAGGAAGCCCGACTCCTCAGTCAGTGGTTCGACGCGCAATGGTCCGCGCTGCCCTCACGCCCTTCGGTGAAAGGCTCCCTGCTCGAGGTGCTGCAGCGGATTGGGAGCCATCGTGACCCTTACCTCGTATACACGCTCGTCCTTCACCATCTCTTCTTCGACCGCGGGGACGACCTCGACGAAGAGCAGGTCGTCAAGTCGGCGACCGGGATCCGCAACACAGTGGTCTGGCAGAAACTCTTCAAGTTCCAGCGCGACGGCGTCGTCGGGGCGATCGACAAGCTGAACCGCTTCGGCGGCTGCATCATCGCCGACAGCGTTGGCCTTGGTAAGACGTTCGAGGCGCTCGCGATCATCAAGTACCACGAGCTGCGCAACGACCGCGTACTCGTACTGGTCCCCAAGCGGCTGCGCGACAACTGGACGCTCTACAAGGCGAACGACCGCCGCAACTTCCTGGCGCCCGACCGCTTCAACTACGACGTCCTCAACCACACCGACCTCTCTCGCGACGGCGGCACCTCCGGCGACATCGACCTCGCCCACGTCAACTGGGGCAACTACGACCTCGTCGTCATCGACGAGTCGCACAACTTCCGCAATAAGCGCACGCCGCAGAAGGGCGGCGAAACCCGCTACGACCGGCTGATGCGCAAGATCATCCGTGAGGGCGTGAAGACGCGTGTGCTCATGCTCTCGGCCACGCCGGTCAACAACCGCATGGCCGACCTGCGCAACCAGATCGTCTTTGCCACCGAGGGGGACGACAGCGCGCTCCTGGACCACGGCATCGGCAGCATCGACAGCACGACGCGCCTTGCGCAGAAGCAGTTCAACCGCTGGCTCGACCTGGACGAGTCGGAGCGCACGCCGTCGCGCCTCGTCGAGATGCTGGGCTTCGATTACTTCACGCTGCTCGACCTGCTCACCATCGCCCGCTCCCGCAAGCACATCGAGAAGTACTACGGCCTCACGGAAACCGGCCGCTTCCCGGACCGCCTCAAGCCGATCAACATCAAGGCGGACGTGGATCGAACCGGAGGCTTTCCGGCCATCCGGGACATCAACCGCGAGATCCGCCGCCTCAACCTCGCCGTCTACGCGCCGCTGCGGTACGTGCTGCCGCACAAACAGGAGGCCTACGACCGGAAGTACAGCACCGAGGTCAAGGGCGGCACCGGCTTCTTCCGGCAGGTGGACCGCGAGGAGAGCCTGATCCACCTGCTGCGCGTCAACGTGCTCAAACGCATGGAGAGCTCGGTGGTCTCCTTCGCGCTGACCGTCGAGCGTCAGCTCCGCGACGTGGAGGCCATGCTCGCCCGCATCGAGGAGCAGGCCGAGGAGCTGGACGAGATCGACATCGATGACGTCGATCTCGACGACCCGAACTTCGAAAGCCTGCTGGTCGGGCGCAAGGTCAAGGTGCTGGTGCAGGACGTGGACCTCGTGCGCTGGCGGCAGGATCTCGTCGAAGACCGCAACCGCCTGGCGAACCTGCTCGCCGCTGCCCGCGAGGTTGACCCCAAGCGGGACGCCAAGCTCGAAGAGCTGCGGCAGAAGATCGCGGACAAGTGCCGGAACCCGATCAACCCGGACAATCGCAAGGTGGTTGTGTTCACCGCCTTCGCGGACACCGCCCGCTACCTCTACGAGCAGCTCGCCCCGTGGGCGAAGACCACCCTTGGCATCGACACGGCCCTGGTCATCGGCACCGGTAGCAACCAGACGACGCTGCCGGGGCTGCGCAGGGATCTCGCCTCCATCCTCACAGCCTTCGCGCCCCGCTCCAAGGAGCGCCCTGAGGACCTGGCCGGGGACGGGGATCTCGACCTGCTCATCGCCACCGACTGCATCTCCGAGGGCCAGAACCTGCAGGACTGCGACTGGCTGATCAACTACGACATCCACTGGAACCCGGTGCGCATCATCCAGCGCTTCGGCCGCATCGACCGGATCGGCTCGCTGAACGCGCGCATCCAGCTCGTGAACTTCTGGCCCAACATGGAGCTGGAGGAGTACATCAACCTCGAGCAGCGCGTGAGCGGCAAAATGGTATTGCTCGATATCTCAGCGACCGGCGAGGAGAACCTGATCGAGCAGCCGTCCGGCAACCAGATGAACGACCTGGAGTACCGCCGCAAGCAACTCCTGAAGCTCCAGGATGCCGTGATCGATCTGGAGGACCTCTCCACCGGAGTCTCGATCGCCGACCTCACGCTCACCGACTTTCGCATCGACCTGGCGGAGTTCCGCAAGGCGCATCCCGGCGTACTGGAGACGCTGCCGCTTTGCACCTTCGCGGTGACCACCAGCCCCGAGGCCGAGATCCCGCCCGGCATCGTCTTCTGCCTGCGCGCCGAGGGTGAAGCCGCCGCGCGCATCCCCCACGACGGCTATCCGCTCAGCCCGCATTGCCTCGTGCACGTCGGCGACGACGGGGCCGTGCTCCTGCCCTACACGCAGGCCAAGCAGATCCTCGACCGGCTCAAGCGTGTCTGCCTCGGCCGCGACCTGCCCGACGCCGGCGCCTGCGCCTGCTTCGACCGCGCCACAAAGGACGGCGAGGATATGCGCCACGCGCAGCGCCTGCTCGCCGCGGCGGTGGCCTCCGTGGTGGGCAAGAGCGAGGAGCGCGCCGTGGCGAGCCTCTTCACCCCCGGCGGCACCCACGCCCTCCCGGGCGAGTTCGCCGGGATCAACGACTTCGAGGTCGTGGCGTTCCTCGTGATCCAAGCCACCGACGGTGACAAGAGGCTCCCGAGGGAGGAGGCGCCGTGATACGGGAAGACCTCGAAGCGCTCATCGCCGCCCAGGAAACCCTCGACGTCGAGTTCAAGGGTGAGGCGAAGCACGCGCTCTCCGACAGTGAACTCGTCGAAGCCGTCGTCTGCCTGGCCAATCGCCCCGGCACCGCGCCCGGCTGGCTGCTTGTCGGCGTCGAGGACGACGGTCGCGTCACCGGCGCCCGACCTCGCCACGGCGACCGCATCGATGTCCTGCGCGTGCAGTCGTTGGTGGCCGGACGCACGTGCCCGGCGCTCGCCGTGGCGGCGGAGGTGCAGGCACTCGGCGGCTCGCCCGTGCTCGTCATCGAAGTGCCTCCCGCGGGCTCTCCGGTCGGTACCAGCGACGGCAAGTACCTGCGCCGAGCCCTCGGCGGGGATGGTCGGCCGGCCTGTGTGCCCATGCACTTCCACGAGATGCAGGCGCAGCAGGCCGACCGCGGCGTGCTCGACTACAGCGCCTTGGCCGTCACCGACGCGCGCTGGACCGACCTCGATCCGCTGGAGTTCGAGCGCTTCCGGCGCTTCGTGCGCGAGAGCCAGGGGCGTGGCGATTCGAGCCTGGTCGAACTCGCCGATCTCGAACTCGCCAAGGCGCTCGGCGCGGTCCAGGCGAACCATGAGGTTTCCGCGGTGCGTGTGCTCGGCCTGCTGCTCTTCGGGCGGGAAGAATCCCTGCGCCGGCTGTTGCCGGCCCACGAGGTCGCCTTCCAGGTGCTGGCCGGCGAAAAGGTGGAGGTCAATGACTTCTTCCGCTGGCCCCTGTTGCGCCTGGTGGAGGAACTCCTGGCGCGCTTCCGGGCGCGCAACCGCGAGGAAGAAGTCCTCGTCGGCATGCTGCGGGTCGGCGTGCCGGATTACCCGCCCGCGGCGTTCCGGGAAGGGCTGGCGAATGCCCTGATCCACCGCGACTACACCCGGCTCGGCGCCGTGCATGTGCAGTGGCATGCCGATCGACTCGAGATCGCGAGCCCCGGCGGGTTTCCCGAGGGCGTACGGCTCGACAACCTGCTGGTCACCCAGCCGCGGCCGCGCAACCTGCTGCTGGCCGATGCCTTCAAGCGTGCCGGTATCGTCGAGCGCACCGCACGCGGGATCGACACCATCTTCCACGAGCAGCTCCGCAATGGCCGGCCGGCGCCGAGCTACGCGCGCAGCAACGAGGCCGGCGTCGTGCTGGTGCTCCCGGGGGGCAAAGCCAACCTGGCCTTCGCCCAGTTCGTGGCCGAGGAGAGTCAGGCCGCGCGCCCGTTGGCGCTGGATGATCTCCTGTTGCTGAACCAGTTGTGGCTGGAGCGTCGCGCGAATACCGGCGAAGCGGCGGCGGCGATCCAGAAGCCCGAAACGGAGGCCCGCGCCCGCCTGCAGCGGCTGGTCGAGGCCGGCCTGGTCGAGTCGCGCGGCGAGCGCAAGGGCCGGACCTGGCTCCTCTCGGCAGCGGCCTACCGGCGTCTCGGCGAGCCCGGCGCCTATGTCCGGCAGCGCGGTTTCGAGCCGCTGCAGCAGGCGCAGATGGTGCGCCAGTACGTCCAAAAGCACGGATCGATCAGCCGGGCCGAGGCCGCCGAGCTCTGCCAGATGAGCTCACCGCAGGCCTATCGCCTGCTGAAAAGCCTTGTAGAACAAGGTGTTCTTGATCCCTCGGGCAAGCGCGGGCGGAGTGTGCGCTATGTGGCAAAGGCACGATGAAAAGCACGGCCATGGCCATCAAACGCACGCGTGCGTTTAGAATGCACGGGGCACGCCCAGGGCGCCGTGAGGCCATCACCTGCCGCCAGCGCACGCGATGACTGCGGACGACCTCATCACCGCGCTGGAGCTTCCCGCGGCGGCCAGGGTGGACCGCCGCGTTCCCAAGGCGCTGCTCACCGAGCACGGCGCGCCCACGTCCGCGGACAGGCGCCGCATCGACGACGGAATCGAGCGCGTCCAGTGGGTGGCGGCACTCAAACCTGGCACGGTGGGCGTGGCTGTGTACCGAGACGAGATGCGCGAGTACCTGGAGGTCGCCGTGCTGCACGTCGTCCTGCGCGCGACGGCCAAGCCCGGCCGCCTGATTGAGCTGCTGCATCGGGCGGTGCCGTATCCGGTGGTCGCCGTCACCGAGCAGGGCGAGACCGCGCACCTGTCGCTGGCCCACAAGCGCTGGTCGCAGGGCGAGGCCGGCAAGACGGTGCTGGACGGTGAGATCGTCACCGCGAATCCTGCGGAGGTGAGCGACGAGCCGACGCGGATCGCTTTCCTGTCCGCGCTGGCGCTGGGGCGGCAGCCACACGGCACGCTGCTCAGCCTCTACCAGGGCTGGATCGACACGCTGCTCGCGCTTCAGGCGGCGAGTCGCACCCGTATATTCGCCGTCCCGGACTCCGCCGACGCCAAAGTCGCCCGGCGCGAGGCCTTGGCCACGTGCGAGCGCCTGGAGGCCGAGATCGCCCGCCTGCGCGCCGCGGCCGCCAAGGAGAAGCAGATACGTAAGCAGGTGGAGCTGAACCTGGAACTGAAGCGCCTGGAGGCCGCCCGCGCCGCCGCGGTGGAACGTCTATGAGCGCACACGAAGGCACGAAGGACACGAAGAAAGAGATGAACGCGGAAGAGATCTCCGCCACTGTGGTGGATGTCGCCTTTCACCTGCACAAGGACTTGGGCCCAGGGTTGCTTGAGTCAGTGTATGAAGTGGTGCTGGCGAGAGCGTTGGAGAGGCGTGGCTTGCGGGTAGAACGTCAGAAGCCCGTGGCTTTCGAGTACGACGGCATGCGGTTCGACGACGGACTTCGCGTCGATCTGTTGGTGAACAGGAAGCTGGTGGTGGAGCTGAAGTCGGTGGAGAAGGTGGCACCGGTACATCCCAAGCAGCTGCTGACTTATCTCCGGTTGCTGAATCTGCCCCTCGGGCTACTCATCAACTTCGGTGCGGCCACGTTCAAGGAAGGCTGCAAACGCATCGTGAACGGCCCACAGTCCTTCGTGTCTTCGTGCCTTCGTGTGAACCAAAGTCTCTCACGAAGACACGAAGAGCACGAAGAAGAGAGACATGATCATGAAGAAGATTGAATCTGGAGAGCCCGAGAGCCGCTCCGCCGACCCGGTCGCCGAGAACATCGAGCGGCTGAAGGCGCTGTTCCCGGAGCTGGTCACCGAGGGGCCGGACGGTGCCGCGGTGAACGTGGACGTGCTCAAGGCGCTGGTGGGTGACCAGACCGTCACCGATGCCGACGAGAAATACGGCCTCAACTGGCACGGCAAGCGCCGCGCCCGCCAGCTCGCGCTCACGCCCTCCACCGGCACCCTGCGCCCGGCGCCCGAGGACAGCGTGGACTGGGACACCACGCAGAACCTGATGATCGAGGGTGACAACCTCGAGGTGCTCAAGCTCCTGCAGAAGAGCTACGCGGGCAAGGTGAAGCTCATCTACATCGACCCGCCGTACAACACCGGCAAGGACTTCGTCTACCCGGACAACTTTCAGGACAACATCAGGAACTACCTGGAGCTGACCGGACAGGTGGAGGGCGGGGCGAAGATCAGCAGCAATACGGAGGCAAGTGGGCGGTTTCACACGGACTGGCTGAACATGATGTATCCGCGGCTAAAGCTAGCGCGAAACCTGCTGGGACCAGGTGGCGTGCTTCTTGTCTCCATCGGTGATGAAGAGGCCCACAACCTCCGCGAGATCTGCGATGACATCTTCGGAGGAGAGAACTTCTGCGGCGTCTTCGTGTGGGAGAAAAAGAAGAAGCCCTCTTTTCTCGATCACAATATGGGATCGGTAACGGATTACGTGGTTGCTTACGCTAGAAATCGCCAGAGTACCTCTGGGTTTATTGCGGGTGCAGTCGAAGATGGGAAAAAGTATCCATTCAATAACGCGGGCAATCCCTTGAGTACTCTGCGGTTCCCTCCCAGCTCGGTTCAGTTCACGTGCGGCGATCAAGTCATCGCAGCACAGGACATGTCTGAGGGGAACATCAAAACGGAGCTTCTAGATGACGTAACGATTCTCAACGGCTCAAACGTCGATGAATTCAAACTAAGAGGGGAATGGCGCTACTCCCAAAACAAACTGGACGAGTTTATCGCGGCCAAAGCCGAGATCGTAATCAGCAAGGTCCCATTCCGGCCGAACTACGTGAACCGATCCGGTGAATCGAAAAAGACCTCGAATTTGCTATCCCACCGAATTAACGGCGTGCCCACCAACGAAGATGCAACCGAGGAAATACGACAGCTCTTAGGCGCTGACGTGATGAGTTACCCGAAGCCGACGGGCCTTCTCAAATACCTCGTCCGAGCCACGACATCGAGCAACGATATCATCATGGATTTCTTCGCGGGCTCTGGAACGACAGCGTGCGGGGTCATGCTACAGAACGCAGAGGATGGTGGTGTGCGGAAGTACATTCTGGTCCAACTTCCGGAACCTCTCGATCCGCAAAATGCTGACCAGAGGATCGCTGCTGAGTTTTGCACGGCACTGGCAAAGCCCCGCAACATCGCCGAGTTGACCAAGGAGCGCCTGCGTCGTGCTGCGATGAGGATTAAAGAAGAGATCGCACACGAAGCCACGAAGGCCACGAAGGGCGAACAAGATTCTCTCTTCG
>Ga0210036_1001172_pt1 | contig 29758 bp, 20 predicted proteins | sample CryGeymeta201515_FD_185469 | JGI IMG/M metagenome (GOLD analysis project Ga0210036, IMG submission 185469) | Groundwater microbial communities from Crystal Geyser aquifers in Utah, USA - Crystal Geyser metaG 2015-15 (SPAdes) (version 2) | ecosystem: Environmental > Aquatic > Deep subsurface >...
ACATAAAGAGTAAATATGAATATTATGGCAAATAGGAGTAAACTAGGCTAGTGCTAAGTGTGGATAGGAAGCAGGCATAGGCACACGACCTAATAGAGTAAGACCTAACTCCTGAGTCCTATCATCGTCCCTAACAGGAGACAAGGTAAACTGCCGTAGTCCACCTGGGCTTAATTTGCAAATTCTTAACTACTAGTACTACTCTAACAGTTCATACTATCAGTGCAAGCTAAATACGAAGTTAACTACTCGGAGTACATGAAAAAACAATTTCTTTTTCGGTAACTAGTAGTACAAGCAAATAATCACATTGCGGTGAACAAGCGCAGCAAACGGCTATAAGGTTGTAGAAAGGCGGAATAGCGAAAATGGGTTAACTTTGTTAAATTATACAGTAATCGTCTATTCATTATTTGTTGTTTGATATCTATTAGCTGTATGCAAGTCTTGGGGGTTGGGGGCATGTCCCATTGTTTATGTGCAAGTCTGAAGCGCATTTTTGTTTGATACCAAGCGAGTCTGGAGAGCATTTTTCATTATTTAGACAAGGAATCCCAGATCGCCTCCATTTTTCTTGGCCAACTTGGTAAGGTTGGTCCTCAGAGTCTTGGGAGCTTCTCGCATCCACTCATCCAGGTCAATGGCGCCATTTCCATCTACGTCAGCGCGTGTAAAGATTCCAGCCACTTGCTTGTCTTGCAACCAACTAAATCCCAACGATTGAAGTGCCGTTCTCAGTTCGTCTTCGTCGATGGTCCCGCTGCCATCCTTGTCGGCAAGAGAGAAGAGAGATCGCAAGACGGCATCTCCAAAGGTACTTTCAGAAGTTTTTACGAATTCAGCAATTACGTCGGAGTGCATATTGATGGCCTTGGCTCGGACCTTATTGAGTTTTTCGTCTCCAAGCACACCCTTAATAAATAGGACCATTGGTGAAAAGATACCTCCCTTGTGAGCAGGACTATTTTTTGCGACAGCAGCTGGTTTCTTATTGATCACAACCCTCTTTTCTTGCTGCTGATCATCAGTCGGCTGGCTGCCGATGATTGATTGCGATGCTGGTTGCTCCAGTTTGACAGAGACAGTCTCAGCGTAGAACGGAGAAGGGGCGGTACTGTGTAAAGCGCTGTTGCTCGCAATAAAGGGGGTTGAGCTCATGGATTGAAAGGCGGCGGCCGAAGTAGCAAGGGAGATGAGAGTCAAAGAGCGCATCATGCTGTTGCAGTAAAAAGAATTAGTAATTTTGTTTTGTGGAGGTGGTATGTATGTTGTTGTTCAGAGAAAGAATTTTATGAAACCTAGGTAACATCGCAACAGAATAGAAAGCTCTTACTGGGAAGGTGGCGTGGTGCTGATGCGAGCTCTCTGTGTAAGTTTCGATCTTGATTCCTTCTTTTGCTTACGAATATTCAGGTTGAGTTGCTGTTTGTCGATGCGTTCTGTATGAATTTGTGAGATGACGTTGGCAGAATAATAATATTATTTATTAAACATGAATGAGTCATCGTCGGGTACGATAAAAACAAGGCAGATGACAAAAAGAGATTTGTTATTACAGTATATTATTTAAAGTCTCGGCTGACTCGTATAAGCAATTGTAGTACAATACTCTGGTAGCTATTACAGTGGTTGCTTTAGTACGGTAACTGTTACCAGCGGCGGCTAGTACCGGTAGTACACACAAAAAGTGAGTCATTAAGTTTAGTCGGGGTTGACGCATTGCTGGTATCGTCATTATTACCACGTTACTATCACAGACCAGGTATTATTTCAGACGAATCATTAACACGACCCAATTCTACTCTCTTGTGTACTGTTGTTGTCTAGTAGTAGTACCTGGTACTCCTAGTAGACTAGTAGTAGTAGTAGGCTACTAGTAGTACCTGGTACTAAGAATCGCGAGTACTACTCCGTTTATTGAATAGTAGTAATAGAGTAAAAGCATTGCAGCAGCCAGTGCTACTACTGTAGTCTACCTACTCCGGGTCCTGCTCATGCAATACATCGCTGGCGAAAACTTGCTCCTGAGAGCTGCGAGAGCGTGTCTACAATGTAACACATCATATTGTTCGTGTTTGCTTGAACAATCAAATAATGGAAGAACATAGGCATTCTTGCTTAGCCTAATAGTACGGTAGGCTTTCTAGAGTACATTATGCACTCGCACATCACTCTTAGGCTTTCTAGAGTACATTATGCACTCGCACATCACTCTTACAAACAATGTACTTCCCTCCGCTGATAGAAACCCTAAAAGCATTCAATCTTCAGCGAATGTTCGGCAGCTCAACGAGCGAAAATAAAGTGTTTTTCACTTTAGTTTATGAATCGCAAGGTGTCTAGTTTTCTCTTTCACCATTTATCTTACTAAACTACAGCAAGCTTTTATTACCTATTCCATGTCGAATCCCACTGCTGCCATAGTAATGGATGCCCTTAGCTTTTCCTGTAATTCTTTCTTGCTCTCGTAAATAGGAAGATCTATTCGATTGAAGCATGTACTGTATCCGGCAACAGAACAAACGGAAAGGAAATTAGCGAATTAGCGAACCGAGGCAGCAGGCGACAAAACGCAATGAACGACCGCCTAGAAAACTCCAGCGACTTACTGTGCCCGGGGATATACTCCGCACTCTGTGCCATGGATGGCAAACTTTTTAATATTGCCATCGTTTCCTTGTAAATAGGCGAATCCACGAGACGGCACTCCTGAAGTACCCGTCACAAATTGCAGTAGGCGCGCCTTCAATTCTTGGTCAAAGTCATCTCGTACAATCTCCCAGAACCACTGCACCACTTGATTTTGTCGTCCCTTGCTCTCAAACGCACCAGAATATATTGTGTTGGCTTCCCAATCGTCCATTTCAATGGTGGGAAGACCACATAAGATCAGTTCCAACTCGTTCGAGTCAAAGACAGTCAGAGCCGACTCAGGAACAATATCAAAGAATCCTAGCATCAATTCAGTCATTTGCGATTGACAACGATCCAGCATTTTGTATCTCAAGTTTGCCTCCAAATACTCCTGCAGATTTTCGTTCGTAACTTCCTTCATAGCCCCTCCTTCGATGAGTTCAACTTCGTCGTGTGAGCCCATATTTTCTTCCGTGACAGTAAAATCCAAACACATTGCCGTCACGTCCTCCATTTGGGCTAGTTTTTTCAGAGAATTGTAGTACTCTTCATCTTGCGCGCACAAGTCTTCAAAGGTGATGGGCCAACCGAGCAAATGCTTGAAAACATGTCGAGCCATGTGACCCTTGACGATCTGTCGATCAAACAAGGCCCGTCCTAGAACGCGGCCTAAAAACCGGAAGTATACCAAGTGATCGTCCGGACAAGATATATCTGGGAAGTGAAAGACACAAAGAAAGCAAATGCGTTAGTCAAAGTTCGCACAATCGATATATTTCGCGCCATTTCAAACACATTGCCAAGAGCTAATAACGCCAACAAGTTCATCATCTTACCACTCGACGGATTTATTGTCACACAGGCTTGGTTGTTCACACTAGATTTCCACAAGCCGAAGGCAGGATCCATAATTTGTTCCGTCACCAGTTGAAACCATTCCCTCGTGACACCACCAGAATCAACCCCTGGTTCGCCCAAAAACTCCAACCTCCATCGTTTTCGTAAGTCATCTCTCCCTAAACTCATAATGGCATCTACGCTGTCCAGCAATAGATATTTACGTCGAACAGCAATCTTGATATGCCCGTCCTCCCAGGCGCCCGTCAATTGATGACAAATATTGTGAAACCATGCCGTCTTTTCTTCCAGAGACTTGCCCTGAACGGCTGCAATGTCGGCGTACGATACGAGGGTGCGATTATGAACGACCAGTTTGGAGTCCACTACGGCATCCTTGGCGGGTACCAGTTCCATTCTACCGGTTCGCATTCGTGCATCGTTACCTTCGAGATAGGTGAGACTACGGACGTAGGCGGATCGTTTGAAATCAAACCGTTCCATGGCATCCACGTCGAGCGTTGAAGCGTGGGCATCCATCCCATCCTCGCCGCCACCCGCTGGATTGTCCTGTTCGCTCTCGCTCTCGCCCTTGGATTTGGAATTGTTCACACGCACCCATTGGAACTTCATATCTGTCACTCGAATCGTGCGACACCATCCACCCGTGGCACTCTCGTAACTGAGCTGAATATGCCCCAGCAATTCTTGCACAGGTAATTGGAACCGAATTTTCTGTCCAGGACCGACATTGGGAGGACACGTGACCAAGACTCGCTGTCCATTGGCCACCAGGGCAAAGGGTTCTCCGCTGGACACTCCGGGTGGCACGGCCACTTCAAAGACCTGAGTCTTGGGAGCGGCGAGCGGTTCTTCCGGCATGGCAGGCGGTACGATCCGTACCTTCATGTTGGGACCTGCATTGGGGGGACACGTCACTACGAAGCGTTGTCCGTTCACGTCCACCGTAAATTGCATGCCCGGATAGATTTGAGATGGAATGGTCACCAAGAAGGTTTGCGCCGTACCGCCCGATGCACTGGCCGCTCGATTGACTTGCGAGACTTCTTCCGACATTTTCACCGCGCCACCCTTGCCTTCCTGTCCCAAGGGCGCCGTAATCGGTGCCATTTTGAGTGGTGTTTGATGCGTTACCGGTTCTGGTGGCAACGTAATTTGGAGTGATTGTCCTGGTCGTGATGTGTTGGGACATCGCACCCGCACCCGTCGTGGTCCGGCATGGACCGTAAATTCGGATCCTGGACTCACACCCGCTGGGACTGTAACACGATACACTTGGGCAGGTCCCGAAGCTACGCGAGTGACGGCATACGCTCCAGGACGTGTTGTAGTCGATGGATTTGTTTGTGTCGTGTGTGTTGTGGAGTTCATATTATTATTGTTTCCACTACCACTAGCAGCTGCTGGGTTGGTGTTGGTCGGATTCGTATTTCTAGTATTGGAGTTTGCTGTACCTGTACCTCCTATTGCTTGGGACGACGGCGGAGCTACGTTAGATCCTCGCAATATCAAGTGAGGATCAGCTGTCGCAGATGGCATATTATTCCCTGTAACGGGATGGTTACTGTGCAGTGGACCCACCCGTGGTGGCATGGTGGGCATGGTGGGCATGGCGGAGGATGCTGCAGATGACGAAGGTGATGATGATGCAGGTTCTTGCTGCAAGTGACTCGCCGTGACTCCATTTCCACTACTACTCGACTCCGCAGTTCTGGTTCCAGGGAACATGATTCCACTACGAGTACTGTTAGTGGTGGTAGCGGAATTGGCATTGCTGTTAGCATTGGTAGCGTTGCTGGGAACCACAGTGGCATTGGTAGTACTCGTACTATTGTTGCTATTGACCGTAGAGTGAAGCGAAGTGCTGCGATTTCCGGGATACGTGGACGCCCGAGCGCTGTTGCCAATGATCCGAAAGAGACCTGACATAGTGTAAGTTGTAATAGTTGTATCGTGTTGATGTACTTTGCTTGGTCAGCCAGATTTGAAAAGTACACTAAAAAAGAATGGAAATTGGGATTGAACGAGGACTAGCTAACAAAAGGTTGTACTATACAGCATACAGCATACAGCAGTAGCTTGGTTTCCTCTTCTTTCTTTCTTTCTCTCGCTGATATTGTGGATTTCTCTATTAAGTAGTGCTCACCACTTCCAAATGCTTACACAAAAGAAAACAAACAAACTCTTGTTGTTTCGGACCAAAAAAAATGTTTGTGTTGATTTTGTCGTAAGTTAAATGATTCTTGTTTTGAACACTGCGAGTACTGTAGTAGAGGATTGATTCCCGTATAATCAACGGGGAGGTCGCGCTGAACTTTCCCTTTATTTCTCTCAATTGACTTATTATTAACTACTACTGTAAACGAAAGGGCAGCTACGGAACTATTATTGATACCCTTGTCGCCGCTTTCTCTTATTGTATATTATATACTCGTGTTGGTGAGAGTGCGTTGTTTACTATTATTTTTTTTGGCTTTTGCTTTTGACCAGATTCTTCGGTTCATCTTACTTGCGGTTGTTTTTGCTGGTGCATTACCATACTACCTGGTAATTCATTACCTGGTACACTCACTTCGCCCAAGATAGAGCTTTAGCCCTAACCTTGTTTAGTCGTGATGTGTTATCCTTAATCCCAATACCAGGCACAGTGCTTGGGAAGATTTCGATCGAGACTCTTTTTAAGGTTAAACCCTTATGCCTGCTTCGTCAAATCATCATGTTATTTTATTATGTGCTTTCCGTCCTGTCAGAAGCCCTCGTTTGCCCATCCGTCGATAGTTTGCTGCAGTAGTCATTACCAGTAAAATAAGTCGCGTTGCTAGCTAGCTGTAGCTACGGAAGTGTGTGGGTATTTCTTCTTTTAATACACCAGTAGTACTTGTTTTGGAGCAGAACTGCAGCTGGTGGTGTTGGTGACCAACAGCAATTCGTGAAGCTATCTCCTACTCCCCTCCACTCCGTCCCACCCCCCAAAAAAGATGACAAATCCATAATCCTTCGTTGAGGGATGTTCCTCCCTCTTGCAAAATAAAATGACAGGTATTCCGATTGTTGGTAGCTACATATTCACTGCAAAAGAAATAAAAATCATCTACAGTACTGAATTTCATCAGTTTCAATGAAGGAGCCCCCCTCCCTGTCTGCCTACAGTTCAGTTAGTACTTACTGGAATTAGAGTGAGATTGCAGAGGGCTATTTTGACGAGTCTGACTGCTGTACGTACGCGGTATCATGCAAATACTGTAGATGGACAAATCATTATCCCGAGATACTACCAGTAGTAGTATTTATTTGCCTTGGTAGAGTGGTCCAGGCGAAGGCCTAGCTAGCTTTTACTACAAGTAGTATTACGAGTCGCTACTACGAGTAGGTAGTAGGTCTACCAGCTACAGTACTAGCTAGAGCTAGTTAGTAGACTAGTAGTAGTAGTGGTAGTAGTAGTTACTACTGCTACGTTATTATCACTAGCTAGCGAGGGCAGTAGACTAGACCTACTCTAGTAGCTACTCTACTAGCTAGTATTAGTAATAAGGATGCAGTTCTCAATTATTTTTGACCCTAATAAAATGAATAAATATATCCTGTTTGATTTTCTTGCGTAGCCAGTCAACTCATACTAGTAGTAGCTAGACTACTAGCTAGCTAGCTACCCGGTACTCCGAGTAGCTACTAGAGTAGTAGTCTACTAGACCTACTACTAGTCTGCTATTATCATGTCCTGATCATCAATCATCATCATCTATCTCATTCATTGTTCGCATAAATATCATATGTGCCAAATCAAGTGTACCTCTCGACCAAACCAACAATAACCATTTTCTCCATTGCTTTGGCAGATTTTGGTAAAAACACGAAACGCTGAATATCGCAGTTAATCAATATTCGAGAGAGAGTGATAGTCGTAGTGAGGTGAGGTAGCAGGTAACAGGTAACAGTCAATACAAGCTTTTCATGGAAATGCAATTTCCCAAAGCAGCAACAGCCAATGACGCGACGGCGGACCGTCAATTTACTGTGTGGCTCGAATCAACGTTAAACAGTAGCAGTAGCAGTAATCATATCAATGGTGCGTCCGACCAGGACCAGGAAGCCTTGATTCAGAATGCACGACAATGGTTTCAGTCCCAGCAACCACAAAACAACGAATTCTATTTGGCTCGACTACTGAAAACCTTGGGTCCTGGACTGACAGCTCCGTCCATGATCCGTCGAATCGCTTCTCTAAATTTGCTCTTGGGAGCCCTGGAAGGGACTCTGGAAGGAAGGCTACTAGGTGGTAGTAACAGTAACAGCAGCATGTCTCTGGCTACGATCAAACTGTTGCTTGCCTTTTTTCTGGAACAATGTGCTCCAATTTCTACGACAGACGACGATCACGACAATACTTACAATTATGCTGAAGATCACGGTGAACAGATACGAGATTTGTGTTTGAAATGTCTTTCCGCCACGCTGAACTGCTATGCCACGGATAATACAGATACAGATGCTGCAACAGCAGCAGCAACTGCAGGAGGAGCAATGAAAGAGGAATTCACCGAGGCAATCATTCTCTTTTGTTCCACCGCACGTCAAGCCGTCGAACGACGTTGTGCTCTTCCCGCTGAGGACGATGATCTGCAAAGCTACGGTTTGACAGGAATGGGTGCCATGGCGGGGGGGGAACTTTCTACACTCCCTCGATCGAGACGATCCATGTGCTTCGATGTCTTGCGGTCTACAGTTGATTGTGTAGATCGCATGCTGGTAAGCAACGCCAATGCTGCTAGCAGCAGCAGCAGCAGCAGCAAATTGACTCAAGAAGTTTCAGAATTCATTAAATTTGCTTGCAGTTGTTTGCAGGGAGAATCGGATCCACGTTGTTTGATGCAATTGCTGGTCCTCTTTCGCAAGATCCAGGTGGTCTTTCAGCCTATTTTTCTTGTTGCCGACAAAAAGTCATCAACAGGCCTGTTCCCAACTACTGAAGTGTTTGATGCTGTGGCACCGTACTACCCCATTAATTTCACACCACCGCCACACGACAATCATGGTATCACAAGGGCCGGCCTGAAGAATGCATTGCTTGCTATACTATGTGGCTTGGAGTACGACGACATGGCCATTGTTAGCAAGAACCAAGATACCATGGTTAGCCTAAGTTTGGGCATTATACTAGAACGACTTATTCCAGTGGACGGCGATACTAGTAATATGGCCCAAACTACAGACGAAAAAAGAGAAGCCCTGAGTGATTTGAATAGGCTCTTGTTTCCAGAGGACAGCAGTGATGTGGTTAATGTCGTTGTAGAACGTCTTGCTTCCGGAAATATGGCACAATTGCGACAGGCTTTGGTTTACACGCATCAAGAAGCCGCGATTGCTGTATCGCAAGGCGGTGGATTAAGCAAGGATATGGGCGAAGACAAACAGCTTGCAGATGATTGCCGATCCTTGATTGCCAAGGTAGCTAATACATGCGAAGCAGCAAAAGAAAAGGTCTTGTGGAACATTTTTGTCAAGGATTCGGTGGTTGCCATGTCAGGTAAGCTGGAATCCAATTCATTGGATGGGCGGCTTTCCATCACGTATCTCGCCTCATTGGCTGCCTGCGGTGGTCCACAAACACTTCGATTCGTCTTGGACAACAGTCTAGAAAATCTCATCCGCAAGCTAGAAGAAAGCTTAAGTGATGAGGAATCTGCCACCATGGCGTCCTATGGGATTGGTGCACTGTGTTCATCGTGCAATGTAGCCATGGAAAAAGCAATGGAGCACGGACTCGCTTTGCATCCACATCCGATGGAGAAATTTTGCTCGAGGGCGTTCCAAGCACTTTACAACATCATCTCCGAGTCGGACGCTTCGTTCTCTCCATCTCTTAAAACTGCTACTCTGCTTGCAATTGAGGCTCTGCTCAATGTTTCGCCTGCCCAATGCTTCGACGAGCTGCAGACAGGCCAAGTGTCTCATTTTATTTCAAGTTTGACAGCTGATCTTTCATGTTCCTCTGCGACGAAGAATTCTACCGGCCAAACTTCCCCGGAACTCATGAATGCGTGTGCACAAACTCTTGGAAGTCTCCTAGGTAAATCCTTTGCCTTTGTTGATGACATGGAAGATGGAGAAATGTCGAGGCAGAAGAATATTTTGTCAGCTGACCGACTCCGGAGTGTACTTCAAACTGAGGTATTGAACGCTTTATTAGCCAAGTCAAAGGAAAGTGTTCATCGTGGTGACAGTCAGAGATATGAGCTAGTGGCGCTGGCACGAGCATGTTCTTCCAAAAATGCTTCAGCAAGGATTTTTGAGTCGCTGTTAGAATTTTTGAAAACGTCTATAGATCTGCACTCTCTTGGCCGGCAAACTGTCGAATGCGCAAGATCTCTCTTTTTTGTGTTGGAAGTTGCTGGTCCTCGTGGATCCAGCGCCATCCACAAAATCTCACATCCTCAGGTTACCATGCACGATGTACTCGATGCTCTCTGCATGGTGGACCCTCGTTCTGCGTACCCTACCGACAAAGACGTCAAAAAGGACGTGACAGCTCTGAATTTACCTGCGACCGCCGATGAACTGAAAGCGGTGCAATGCAGGGTAAGAATTGATTTCTTCTTTGTCGAGTATTGCTAACTGTTGTTGTTGCCATAGAATCTCACAGATTATAACTTTTATTTTGTACAGAGACAGGATATCGTCTTATACTTGAGCATCGCGTATCAAAGCTCTGTTCCCGCAGTGGAGATTGCCAAATTGTTATCTGTAATATCCAATATTTTACCACCATTGTCCGACTCGGACAATGGCCGCCTGGCGATAACTCTCCCACTGCTCGCAAAAGCTCTCGAATACAACACTCTTCCATCTCCTGACGATCCTATGTTCCATTCGATTGCGGAACAACTTGCCTCCATTGACAATGACCTTGCCAGGTATGCTCTCGGTGCTGCGTACGAGTCCAAGTCGCGTTCTGGAGCTGCCACATGCTTGCACGTGTATATAACGCACTTTGCTCGTCAAGAGGTCAATGGATACGCAACCAAGAAAGTACTCGAAGATGTAATTGTCCCAGGACTGTGGAGTGCATATGATGAGCTGAAAGAGAAAGGTAGCCACGGAGCGTTGGAAGCCTTTGTCGACTGCTTGAATCTTTGCTCTAATATTGTAAGTTCTGTGCTCTTAAACTGCGGTATTTACTTGCGTTGTCGTCACGCAATCTAACTTTCCCTTCGAAATTAAACCTGCAGGGATCTGCAGCGGCTTGTCGAGGTGGCGTTGCTGCTTCCATTGCAGACGCATTGGCGTTCTTTTTCGTGGAGCTTGCTTGCACGGGCAAAGCAGAGGTGCCTTTTACAAAAGAAAGGAAGAGAGACAATTGCAAAATAGATGTACAGTCTCTCAAGAGCGGTGGAGCAGGTAGAGGCTCCTTATCGCTCCCGAGACACGCAGCACTAAGTGCCGCTGCCGCCTTTGGGTCAATGCTGCAGCAAGACGAACGCCCCATTTGGAAACAAAGAATGACGCACAAAACGCTGACTCAGCTAGCACCGAGTATGCAAGCTTACCAAGGCCAGAGCGCAAACTCGTCTGAAAATTCTCTGGGCTTGGTGGTCGTGATTTGCCACATCGTTTGTAGCAGTAACCTCAAGATCATTCCTTTGTCCAAGAAAGGTGACATGGTGAAAATAATTGTCCACAGCCTCAACACAACAGCATTATTTAATCCGACATCGCCAACACCTGAAATGGAATCGTCAACAAGCGAGATTAAACGTTTGGCAATTGCATCCATATTGCGATTGTCGGCTTCCAACTCTGGTCTGTTGTCTAGCTACTCGGAACCCATCATGATTGGACTGCTAAGGGCGTATGCTACAACCGATGTCCGTGCCGACGTTGCTTGCAAATTGCTGGTGTTGCAAGTCCTAGAGCGCATGTGTCACACCGAGTTACGAAAAAAGGTAATGTTGACCATGCAACCTGCCGTCGTGTCGATTCTAGGTGCTGCTATGAATCATCCCTCCAGACTGCTCCGATCAGCTGCTGTATCCGTTCGAAATGCATGGTGCACTATAGAGTAGGGATTATTTCAGCATCGGCACTTGACAGTAATGAAAACGAAGGCAATAGCTTAAAAATGTCCGGTAGACGTTGACTGCTTTCACGACGGACAGTCGTAGAGTCTTTATGGAAGGTTCAAAGAGACGGCGAGATGAATTTGTTGCTGGCTATTAGTAGACTAGTCAGTTCTGCATTTTCAGCCGATTCCAGCCTTGCCAACTTTGAATCAAACATACAATATCAGCTACTGATAGTAAACACAATGAAGAATTTGTCGTCGCTACTTATATTCCACACATATGCTGCCAAAGAATCTATCTTGCAAAACTATCTATATATTCCAAGACCATGACCTCCACCATCCAGAACCACCGTCAATTTACTAGCTTGCAGGGGGTGAGCCCGCAGTGTATCTTCCAGTGATGCTTTCGAGATGCCAGTAAATCTTGCCAGTACGATCAGTTCTTGTGCTGGAGCTGTACCATCTTGTTCGCCGCCGTCCTCCTGCATAAGAGCACCATGTTCGCCCTCTTCGTTATTCCTATTATAATCATTATCATTATTATAATTGTCATCATGATGCTTGGCCATGTGAAAATCAGCACTCGCCCTTCCATCATACCAACCCGTCATGCTCGATAGACTTGGATTACCGCGCACGTCCAGATATTTGACGTTGGGTAAATTGCGTCCCAAAATCCCCATCAAGGCATTATCCACAACGTTTTCGCAAAAGTGTAAAGCCAGTGAGGTGAGAGTAGAGGAAACTTGCGAGAGACATAATCGCAAAGCCAAGGCACTCAAGTTATAAGAAAATCCAAAGCTCAGTGCCTTCCAGGGACGTATATTGGTGGTTGATGGTGTATAGTCATCACCACTAGCACCATCGTTATCGTCGTTTGTACTTGTAGAAGCGTCCATAGGATGTGTACCTTGAATCAACGATTTAACCAAGGCATCATTCCAACCCAAACCGCTTGCATGAAATTCCTTCAACTCCGGACAAGGTTTGGTGGTGCTCCTCATCGACGAACCATTCCTGTTGTGATTATTGCTGTTATTGCTGCGTCGTCCGATCACCACTGCCTCCAATACTTGAATGGGAGTCATATTGTACGTCCCACCGACATCTAAAAATTGTAATTTGGTTTGATATTGTGCCACAATGTCCAGACTAGTACTGGTAATGCGACGACAATTTTTGAGAGAAAGACGTTTCAAGTGGGGACAGTGAGGTAATAATTGTTCCAAAATCGAATCGCTGAGGGTATAGATCCCTCCCAAATCCAGTACAGCCAAATGCAATCCCATGCCACTATCGATCATGGCATGTATGGTCTCATCTCCAATGGCACAATTGTTCAAAGACAATGCTCCCAATGGTGGAGGTGGTCCTTGTCGTTTGACACTCAACTTCAAGGTGATTTTGTTAGGAGTGGGAGAAGCACTTCGTCGACTACGTTTTCGTGGAGGCTGCTCTATATTTTCTTCTTCTTCTCCTCCTCCTCCTTCTTCGTCAGCATCATCATCATCATCATCTTTGGAAATTACTGCTTTCTTTCGAATAACTTTCGGTGGTTGTTTTCCAGCACCAATAAAAATGTTGGCCCTGTATTCTTCAAAGAAATGAATTCCTAGTCGTCCATCATCCATGCGCGATAATTCACACAAGGAATCAACGTAGGACTGTAAAAAATCAAGAGCAGGATTACCGTATTCCATTACCAACGGCGGTACATCACCACCACCACCACCACCACCACCACCACCACCCCTACTGCTATTGCTATTGCTGCGATTATTGGAAGATTCTTGGTAGGCTGCCGCAATCAATGGATGATTCAAATCAACGTCATTGACATTCGCTCGTCTCGTTGCTCCTTTTCCAACCACCACCGATCGTGTGATGGGAATATCATGGATTGTTGCTGCTTTGTCCTTGTTTGTTATTGTAGTAGTAGCAGCAGTAGCAGTAGTAGTAGTAGCAGCAGTAGTATAGGCGGCAGGTGAAGGTGAAGATAAAATAATGGGACGTTTGTGAAAGAGACGCAACAAACGAGAGGCTCGACTAGGTTCACCCGTTTCTTGATCACACGCAAAGGTTGTTTCTGCACTGCAAGATTGGGCACCCACAGATCGTAAGCAAAGCGATTGGAGGGTAGGAATTTCTCTCATTTATCTATTATTATTTTTGGATTAGTAGAGAGTAAAAAATAAGAATTCTTGATGACGAAGTACTAGTAGACTACTACTCCACCTAGTACTACATGAGATGGAGGGGAGATGTGTAGGCGTACCTGATATACCAGTCCTGGTAGGTCCAGCTAGTCTACTACCAGTGGTACTAGTAGACTACTAGCTAGTGCTACTAGTCTAGCTAGGTACTGTACTGTATTAAGAGTACTTACTAGCTACAGTAATTTTTAATTGAAATTTTTTGATCATGATTATTGCGCACTACTTTACTCTGCTAGTAGTACTAGCTAGTAGGCTACTACTAGTAGATCTAGTACGTACTGAGTAGTACAGGTAGTATCATTTCCCACCCAGGCTTACATAGTAAAAAAGGTACGGCCAGTAGCGTGATTATTATTTGACCGATAACGCGAAACACCCTCAATCATTGAATCACTCTTTCAGTGTCGTTCCGGATGGCTGCACTGCACACCAAGTAACTGAAAAAAGATAAAATGCTAAAAGTAGCTACTGCTGTAGCCAGTTAGTTGGTGGAACTCCTGCAGGTAGGGCGAAGTAACTGCATTCCTTTTGGTTTTGAAAGTGCTTCAAATATTTCTTGTCTTGGATTGCCTATTATTTTTGTCCTTTGTGGAATCGACTTTCCATTCCTACGTAGCTTCGAACTCGCACTCTATCTCCGCCGAATTTTATTGAAGCGAAAGAATGCTGAATAAGATGCTTTTACTAGCAACAACTGCAGCTATTAGTAGGGCCCTACCACCATGAGGCTTTCCCCTTGTCTAAGGTAGGGCTGTCTTTACAGGGCTTGATACTGGGTTTGTCTCTGTAATGACATGTGATCAAGGCATCCTTTGAACAGCAATTCTCAACAAAATTCCCCTTTTCAGAACCAGGAATCTCGGAAAACGTTTTGGCTACACATTTTTCCTGCAGGTACCATTCCCCCATTTGTCTCATAAATAACAATTTGTTGTCTTTGTTCTTAGTCCAGCTCATGTGGAAAATGTACGGCTTTCGTGTCCCTGCGAACATGTCTCTCAAGAATTCCCCATTCTTTCGGTGGAAGTGATATCCTCCAGGAAAATCATCCTCATCACGACTCAGCACTTTGACTCGAAGACCAAAAAGTGATGCATGTTCAGCCAGCACGGCTGTCATGGCTTGTTGATGGGAAAACGTTTTCAGGACAAGATCGCCAGACATTAATAAAGATGTCAGGAAGTGCTTGGTACGCTCATTTTGACGAACATAATAAAACCCTGAATTGGGAGCCCAAGGAGCATAGCGAGTAGAGTGTGAACCATCATCCTGGTAGTACATGTCATAAAAGTAGATTGGCGAGTCTTTGTTGTGGAAGAAATCGAGAGGGTTCTTGTACCACACAATGTCAACGTCTTGGAACAGCATATCCACTCCCAAGAGGCTCACTAATTGGACACAGTACACTTTGGCCATCATCATTGCAACAAAATTCCTATCTCCGTACTGTTCTGCAGCATTTGAAGTAATGTGTCCAAAATTCTGAGTGGTATCAGGGTGGGTTCGAAGAAGGACAGAACAGAATTATGACATGTAAGTAAAAATTCACGAATCTAGTTGTGGTTGGCAATTGGCAACAATCAGCTAACGCTCCTACTTCATTTAAAAAAAAAAACGCACCCTTTCATCGTAGTAAGCCGCTAACCCAACACTTTCCGCCAATTCCTTAGTTTCTTCGTCCGTAGCAAAGACCAGAATGTTAGATGTATCAAGTCCTCTTGAGTGCGTCGAACAACTGCAATTTAGAAAGTATTCAACAACAAATGATCAGGGACAAGATACAAAATCAACGAGAATCAATACAACCTGCATCCATTCAATTACGTACGCAAAATTCACCAAGAGCTCGGACTGTCCATGATTGCACACCATGACGATGACAGTATTCTTTATCTTGATCTTGTCCACGATAGGTTTCAGCTCGGCCAAAACATCATCGACAGACGCCAAATATTTCTTGAGCAATTCCCAACTCCGACGTGTATGGTTGTCGAAAACAGGTGGCTTGAACGAGTCAATTCCATTCGGTTGCTGTCCTCGAGGAACCAAGACCAAGTCGTTTTTCAAATCCAGTTCCATTTTCTTTTTTCCTTCCTTGACACGCATCCACTTTTGAATGTGGTAACTCTCGTACTGTGGTATAATAGCGGTACATTGCTTACGAGGACTGTCATGATGAGTAAGGATGACGTTCATAAACTCGCAATTTTCGACAGCTTCGTCAATAGACATGGAATTGACAGATGTTTGAGGTAATGATTGTTGATTCTTTGGAAGCGCAGCTCTACTGTTGTACATGATAATAACCCCCTCCGATCCCTTGGAAGGGATATCTAATGGAACGCCAAGTTCAAATTTGTCGGTAAATTCTTGCTTCGTCACGTGAGACATTCCGTACGCAAACTTTTGAACTGTTTCTGGGAAAAGTGGCTCTTCGTTGATTGACCTTGCTAAGGATTCTTTCGTTTCCAGTGCTACAGATTGAACAAAAAGGTAATTGAGCCAAGGCAAATAGTGATGAGCTTAAATTGCAAGCGCAAGGCACATTATGACGTCAAAACTGTACGTTCGCTGGTCGGAAATTCATACCTTGTCGCGGTTTTCTTGACGAAACTTCGGCTACCATAGAAATACCTTTGGAAGCATCAGCCCCTATTATCTGAGGAGATGAGAGCGAAGAACATTGATTGAAGTTTGCAGCAAATTGCGTTCCTGCCAAAAAGGATATGGCACTAGCCCCCAGTACCAAAAGCATGGTCTGAAAGGACGCTACCGGACGTTTCTTGATGTTGCCCGGTCCATTTTCTCGATTCATTCTGAGGATGGACAGCAGACAGCAGTATTTGTTATTTGTAGGATAAAAGTATCTATAGACCTTCAATTGTGTCCTCTAGATTCTTGAACGTAATCGGACTCCTAAAATCTAGGAAAGTTTGCTAGTGAGCCTGTGCTGCTGCTGATTATAAAGTAGTATAAAGAGTCGAAAATGGTTGCTGATTGCCTGGTCTGTGTTTTCTGTTCAAAAGTTTTGCTTGTAAATTTGTCAGTCATTATCGAATCCCATAAAAATTCAGTCATGTTCCAGCCGTCAGTAAACGGGGTAACCGAACTTTGTGCACACAAGAGTCGCAATGATGGGTAGAATCATCCAGTGACTGCTCCCTGTGTCAGGGTATGCTAAGACTCATCCTCAAATTCTATTCGGTAACTAGATCGTATAGCATCGGCATCTTTTTCCACTAGATCTCGTCTGCCTACGAGCCAGACAAAGCCAGCACACGATGTGATATCTTTTGTTTCCCCGACCCACTGGCCGACTTTGACCATCCAAACGTGCGAGTGAAGCGTTTGCAGATGATTACGCTGGGACTCCTTTGGACCGTTCAGAATGCAAGAAATATTTCGTATGCGACCGCTTCGATGCACTGGTAAAAATATGTGGAGCACATCATGAAGCGGTGATGGCATGGCGGTTGGAAGTTCTAGCTTTCCCATGTGCGACTGTATCAAGGAACCAAACGGATCCCAGCTTCCTCCATATGCAACGTGCGTCATAGTGGCCTTACGACCTCCCGACAACCGAGCTCCTACCTCCATCATGATCGGATTGATGTACGAGACGACATTGTTGTCATCACAACTCGGTTGAGCCTTGAGCTCGACATGGGCGGCGCCATATTCAATCCCTACCGCTTTCGCAACGCCCTTGGCATATTTACAGATCTCACGTAGGTTGTAATCAGTAAGATCACATAGCGTTGCTCCTTTGTATTGGGCCTGCTCAGTCTTTTCGTATTTCCAAACATCTGTCACAACCAAATCGCCAGTGTCGGTGCCACCCAATCGCGAGGTTCCAATAAGATTTACCGCAAATTCGGTCCCTCCAATGTATTCTTCCAATAAGGCACATTGTGGCGTTCGCCCATCAGGTCCTTTGTGATTGAGAATATGATTCAATGCTTTCTGTGCTTGCTCCTGAGACGAGCATATGTAGACATCGCTGCTACTGAATCCTTGAGGCGTCTTGATAACTACCGGATACTCTAGCGACAAGGATTCCATGTATCTAGGTAGATCAGCATAATTCCAAAGACGCGCAAAGTTAGCTATTGGCAGACCGCTCTTGCGGACAGCATCTTTCATGAATCCCTTGTCGCGCTTGGGGAGCACTTGGTCTAATGGATTGTAAGTCGCTACTCCCAATGAAGCCGACAAGATGTCTACAAAGTCCACAGCTGTCTCTGATAGCGGTATGACAGCTCCAATTTTCAGAGGTTGAGATTGATTGGGATTTTTTTCTTCGTCCTGCTCCACAATATTATTCAAGCCTTGGATGCAAGAGAAAACATCCCGGTCCTGGGGGTCCAATACGTAAGAAGCTCCTGCTTCCTCTAGCATCAAAGACGATGGAACAAATTGTTTCATGCTGTCATTGATAGGCGAAATTTGTACTGCAATGACCAGAAGACCTAGTCTGAGGGCTGCATCTAAAACTGGCTTCCATTCGGTGACGGGATCCAACAAAACAATGGCCGTCCTGTAGGATTCATTTTTTGTCAAGTTTTCCATGGCAGCATCATCAGCTTGACTGCTGACTGCAGACACAGAGTTCGCCTCTAACCACCAAGCTACCTCGCGAAAACCTCGTGCACGATGGTCCACCGCTGACAGAGTGAATAGCTCTACAGATTGAAAACAGTAGCTGGCTACAAAAATATAGAGGATGAGCCAAAGATGCATACTACGGTGGGAGCTGTGTGCTGTGTGGTGGACTGTGGAGTCTGCTGTGGAGTGTGGAGTGACAATGATTATTACCAGGTATCATTCTTTTTCGTGAAAAATGTTTCGTGAGACGCAGAGCTGCTCCTCGTATGGGATCTCTTTATCGCTATCCCTACTGTGATGAAATGTTTGCGAAGTACTCGTACTACTGTAATAGCTAGTACTCCTAGCTAGCTAGCTACTCTAGTATTACGAGTAGTAGTAGTAGAGACAAAAAAACTCCGAAGATCTCCATGCGTTTTCCAAATACAAATGAGATTTTAGTTTTTGACACTGCGAGGGAGCGCATACAAATTTGAACAGCGAGAGAATCAATTGCGGCTGTACAAGCTGGAAGAAACGTATCCTGGAGCATTTTTGGAGCTGTGCCAAGAATTTCGGCAGTGATGTTCCTGTTCCAAATACTTAATCTTCGTCCGAGGAGCTTCTACAGTAGACTTCCTCAAATTGAGAACCCTCCTTCTCCAGGAAACATTAGTATGGTCGCTTCGTACAGTAAACCAGGCAAGGAGTCTAATAAAATTCAAGTAGACTACAAGTCCGCTTACTCGGAGTATCATTTAATAAATTTTCAGAAATATAATGTGATGTAGTGCAAGCAGTCAAGTTTATTCAAACACAATCTTCTTTTTGTTGTATGGTTCATTGTTTGTGTGCATTTCAAAGAAACGAGGCCTCCAGAAGATGTCACTGATATGGTAGCGAATAGATAAATCAAAGTAAATGAATATGCAGAATTTTTATGCCACCCGATCTCTGTTCTTTGCGGCTTCAGCTTCAATTTCGCCCTGCAGTTTCTCTTCCCGGTCGGCAGCTCGAAGAGCAGCTTCCGCCTTCTCCTCAAGTCGCTCGGCCAGTCGCTTCTTCTCACGAATTTCAATTTCTTTCATCATTGTTTCCATCATTTCGAGCTTGTCGCGAATCTTGAAATACAAGTCACTGTCCGACTGTAATTAAAAAATAGAAGCAAATTTTATTAGGATACCATAGCATTGAAAAATATCATCTGTAAAATTCCATTTTAAGCCAAGAAAACAAGCGGCTTTCTGTATACTTACGCATGCGGTCAAGTGAGATTTGCCCAACTTTTCAGACATCCAGCTCTCCATGATGGGATAAGCTTCATCCTTGTCCATTGGAAGTCCCACAATGTCCATGATCCTGACAAGTCCAATTCCAAAGTATCGAGAATACATCCAGAATTCATCGCCCTTGATCTTGCTGGCAATTTCCGCGAGGGGACTGCTTCCTTCTCCAGCAAGGGCAGCTTCGATCTCTTCTCTGGATTTGCCCTGGGCCCAGTCCTCGATCATCTTGGCCTCGGCATTAATTTCGGCTTCGTCCATACCAACACACTTGAATAGAGCGCTCTTAATTTGTCCTCCAACCTCAGGCTCGGGGTAGTTTTTCAACAAAAGATCCAAGGCAGTATTGATTCCCAGAGACCAGACGGGGTCGCGTTGGAAGCGAGCATTAACAACGATCAAGTGAGTGGTTCCTACGATATCAGTCACCATATTCTTGTACAGGGCATTGACGGTAATTCCAAGTTCTCGCGTAAATTCGGCAAAGGCTTCTCCAACTGTCTTAACCTTAGTTCCCACCAAATGTCCATATCGCTTGGCGAATGCTGTATTGGCGGCTCCAGCCTTGTAATTAAGCTGTAATAAAAAGAACGAAATGAAAAGAAAAATTTGAGGTGAGACGACCAGCTGAGCAGTTTTGACGAAGTGGGTTGCGAACATGGTCTATTCTCTGTCCCTTTCCCGTGTCATGGTCATGATAATATCTGTAAATTGATGACATTGGTGCTTTTAATTTTTGGACCAAGTTGGGAAAACATACCTCCTTTCGGATATCGGCTTGTAGACTCTTGTCGAATGATGTTGTGTCTTCGGCAACGTCGCTCATCATGATGGCACCGTTGGTTCGGCTAAAAGGAGATTGTCCTGTGAAAGCGGAGACAGATGCCGCAAGGGCAAAGATAATAAAAGCTGTGTTTCGGAAGATCATGATGAATTATTAATCTGTTTTAGATGTGTGGGATAGGATATTGAACGGTGTGTGGTTCAAGTGAAATGGTAGTTGCAAACTGTTACAAAAAAATTGTAAACCGAATGTTAGGAGATGATCGAGTTTGGTTGCTTTGCGACTTAGTCACCCAAAAGCTTGCTCAGAGTGTGTCTACACTACCTGGTACTCATCAGTGCGTGTTTCTGTCAGAATCCTAACTTGTCATGTTGACAGCAAGGGCTGAATCACAGGATACAAACTCCTCAGCAGCTTGTGGCGATTCGGATGCAGATATCTTTTGATTAAAATTCAGATAGCACGATCAGGTCGGAATTTAAGGTTTGGAGTTATATTAACACTGAGTCAGTCATGTCCAAAAATTACTAGTAGTAGAGTCTACTGTAGTCCACATATTAATAATTATTGATGATGGCATTAGCAGCTGCAAAAAATCTCAGTAGTCTAGTGTTTGCTTTGCGGACAAGGGAAAGGAGCCCGATGCTGCTGTGTCGAGAAGTACTGCGCGTTAGTAGATTGGTCGAGCCTACCTTTGGAGTCGTCAAGCAATGAGATCGCTCGTCGAGAAAACTCTTCGCCGTCGTTACCGCTCTTGAAAGTAACTCTCTCCTCTTGCGCTAAGGATCCTAGAGATAGAGATGTGTACAGTAGATATTACTGTTTTTCTGGCTATTGCTACGTATTAGGTGCATCCACGAAAGTCCACTGGCCTTTGCATTGTACAAAGCATTGCAAATTGCATCATTATCCTGCCCCTTCGTAAAATTCCTATTTTTACCGTCAGAATCAGCATGCATTCACTACTTATATTGGTACTAGCTAATATGGGTCAAAAAGGTTCGACTGCATGAAATGGCTGCAAAGGCATTTTAGTTCTGAATAAACGTTAAAATAAAAAGATTACTTCTTCCCGCTGAGGATCCTTTAGTATTATGTTATACAGTATTCCATATCATCGTAAGGCGGGGTAGATAATAGCCAAACCGAGCTGTGGAACAAGTGTGTGTGTGTGTGTGTGTCATTGATGCAATGTGGCATGTGGTGTCTGCTGTGCTGTTTTTGATGGCGCGAAAAAGGATAATGGTCCTGCCTTTCAAAGATGCTACAATGGCAAGACGCAGCAATATGTAGGCAACGCATGGAATGCAGCCAAGCTAAAGACCGGACTTTCTTACCTGGCTGCTTGAACAATTCGATATAAAAGATATACCTTCTATATTCTTCTGGGACGCGGTGGTATTCAACATCGATCCATTTATTGTGTGTAAGTGTAGTCTGTATTGTTGCTGTATATATGAGTGTGTGGTGGTTTTGAATTTGCACGCGTGTCTATCGTGAAAGATAACTGGTGCCTGCATATGGGATGTGTGTTGTTTATATTCTGTTCGGGTCTACATGTTGGATGTGTCCATATCAATGCCTTCACCGATGGCCCAATCTTCGTCTACAAGGCTCATCAAAAATTCGTCCGCTGTCCCATCATTGGGAAACATTTCCTCTGGCACCACATTGAGATGTGGTGGGATGAACGAAGACTGCTTCCTGTGTGCTGGCGCATTCTCAGGGGCGGGCGCTGGCTGATCGGAAACCACAGTCATGGGAACGGCGCCATTTGGAGCGACTGGTAGCTGGTAAATAGTGTGCTGGACATAGTGAGCCTGGGGTGGAGGGGCCATTGGTTGATGGTAAGGCGCCGAAGAAACATGAGCAGGCGATGGAATACGAAATTGAAATGCCATGTTCTTTGGCTGAGGGGGCGCCTCGTATTGACGAACCGGCGAGGCAGGTATTATCTCTTTTAAGTGCCCCAGAATCTTCTCCACTGTCGGCTTGCAGGTTTCTTCGGCATCGTCAGGGCTGATTTGAAGCAACTGTGGACGATCGCCATCCATACTAAGAGCCGAGGCGCTGCGCTTCAGTGACCCAGACGAAGCAAAGGATGTATCGCGAGACATACTGCCCTCTCCATCATTTCCTGGCTTATCGTTCGGCGAGCGGCCTAACGACTCGAAGGATGGGCGCCGGGAGAGTTTCCTAAGCAAGGGCCCGGTAACCAACGGCGCTGCTCTTGGGATAATTTGCATAACTTTTTGAAGACGATAGTTCAAAATATACAGGTTGCCAGCAACGTGCTGCTGCTTGTCAATTTTAAAGCGATCGTCAATCAAAGGGCTTTTCGCATCAGCTTCCATGTGCTTCTTTACTTTTCTCTCCATAACGCTCTTGAGCTTTTCACGGTTCTTTTCGGCCCACATTAGAAACTTGATTTTTTGCGCCGGGGTTAAAACCTGCATCATAGATCGTTCTCTCTGTCCCAGTCGCAACGACAGCGCTTGCGTACTATCGTGAGTAGCCGCCATGGTAAGACCTGCCGCGTGAGCCGTATGGCGCTGAAGCCAGGAATCATGGTTCTGCAGCAATGTCCGCTGAAAGTTACGCACGCGCTCTTCTTGATCGTACGATAGCCCGATTTCGTTACAAAAGAGAGGCCACATGGACTGTGCCGGGGGAACTCGATCATTGCCACTGTTAAGCATCTGTTTTGGTGTGAATTCAAAAAAATGTACAGTCAGGAAAAGGTGCGAATCAAAACTTTTCCCGGGTAAAAATAAAATGCATACCAATTCAAGCAGTCTAGTACACAATAGAGTAAAGCAGTTTTACTTACTCGCTCCCCAATTCTGGCGGCAGACAATCGTTCACTTGCAGCTCGTCCTCCTCGAAAGTACTGATCATTCTGCAGTGTCAGCCACAAAATAAATTTGCTTTCTGGTGGCAGAGCAAAGGATTTCAATTGCTGCAATTTGAACGTCGTTACGAGCATCATTTCCGGACTAGTCCTTCCCAGTCCATTTTCCACCAACCGAATTCGCTCTTCTTCCGTCTTGGTGACGTCTTCAAGTACCTCACGACGTTTGTTGATCGTTACAGCCACCGCCTGAGCAGCATGAGCGCGACGTCCTTGGTCCACTTCCGTCGACAGTTGCGTGACACGCTCTTCTAAAATTTCCAAGTACTGCTTGCGACGGCGGCGTGACAAACGAGCCGACTCGCGATTGCGCTCCAATCGTTTCTGTCGTCTCGAATTGACAGAGTCTCCGACACCACCACCGCCACCGCCTCCTCCAGTCGTGTCATCTCCGGCATCTTCCGAACTATTGTTCGATAAGTTGGGAGTTGATTTGCTGTGCTTGGTGGTGGCAGACTTTTTTCGACTCTTGTTCGTCGCACCACTACGAGATGCAGTAGGACAGGCTTTGTTCGTCGCACTAGACTGTGCAGCTGCAGGTTCTGTATTGGTTCCCATGCTAAAGTTCGGACAGGAGTCTTCACGACAAGCCCAGCTCGGAACAGGACTGGAAGGCTGCTGCTGCTGCTGCTGCTGAGAATGTGCGTGTGAATGCTGGAACTGAGAAGGAGGAGGTGCCTGATGATAGTATGCGGGCGGTGGGGGCGCTGGAGCAGTGGCTTGATGTGGAGTGGTTGACACTACCATGGGGATGGCCCCCTGATGCTGGGAGCTTGTGTACTGAGGCTGACCCGACATTTGGTGTTGTTGATGAGCCGGTGGGCCATTTCCATGATGTCCTTGAGGAGGAGGAGGCGGGGGGTAATGGGGATGATAATGGTCCTGATGGGCAGCAGGTGTTGGGGGAGGCGGATACGTTGCCGTTCCTGGAGGGAAAGGAGCAGGGGCGCCAGTCTCGTAAGCAGTACTTCCCCAGGAATTGGGATGACCTGGTGCAGGGGCGAAAGTAGTCTCGGTCGGTACAGGAGCACCACCAGAGGCGGCTGTGGGGACTGTGAAGGAATTAGGTGCTGAGGGCATGCTGTAGACTTGGCTCAGGTTACTGCTGCTTCCGGGTCTCGAAGAAGGCTCACTGCTGGCCGTTGAGCTTACAGAAGCAGGAACGGGGGAGGGAACGTCTGCTGATTGTCCGTGACCTACGAAGCCGTTACTTCTAGTTTCTCCTGTAGCCACCACGGAAGGCGGTGAGGGTGTGCGAGTAGCGGGGTTACCGTTGCTGGCGCTGGACATTTACCTGCTCTGGTCGTTCTAGAATTTTACGGCGAAGGATACCTTCTGGTTCTTTGAGACAATGGTTGGTTGCTTACTTGCTTACTTGGTCGTGTGTCCTCGGTGATGTTTGATACCTGGTACAAAGACAAAGATAAGCAACCTTGGTAAAGCTGTCTACTTCAACTACAGTGTAATATCTAATACAAGAATCCAGTTGATGTATTCTAGCTAGGAGTAGTGATGTTCTGCAGTTGCTGCTAAATTTTTTACTGGGAATGCTGGATATCGTGCGAAGACTTTCACGTAACAACTGTGATAGCTGGTTAAGTTCGTTTTGCCAACAGCCCGAGCTGAAACGCACGCTAAATTGCTCGCCAGATAAGTGCTAGAAAGATACCACGTAGCCGCGATCTATCCAATCGTAATCCAGAATTTGATTAATTCTCAACCGGGTGAATGACGTTTATTATTGCCGAGCTTCGAGCTCTGAATTGCATAAACCTGACCTACTCCGACTATTCGAGAGTTCGCGAGTAGACTTGGGAAGGGGAAGTCATTATCAGTAGTGGTACTAGTACGTATGATCCAGTCACAAATCGTAATGCTCAAATACCTGAACAGCTAGCATAGTAGGGTTTTACTACAGTACTACTGCTATTTTTTTACCACAAAAATGGTACCAGGTTAACTCCATCAAATAATGACAAAAATTATTATTATTTTTTGTCCTGAAATCAAGAATCAAGCTATTCATGCTCTATCCAGAACCAGCTGCAGGTGCTGTGGCGCTTTCAGAGTCACCGGAAGCCAAGGTTCAACGCAAGAGAATTTCACGGAGGTGCCAGAGGAGTACTCTTAACAAGCGCCACTGTGCTTAATCGTCTACAACAGGAGCATCATCAGTGCCCAATCTACCTAAGATGAGAACACTTCCCAAACAACACGAGGCAGGCCTGAAAGCGCTATACTCCGAATAGCTGCCAAAGGATAAATGCCATGCGACGCAAGCGCAGTTGCAGTCTGTCATTCAAGTAGTGTAATTTAGATTTCTGGATGATCTGCATATCATTTTTCTCTTGTCCTTTCCCTCTGCCGCTCATCAATAACAAAAGGCCACCGCAATTTCACTGCCCTTATTCAAAGCTTCGTAGGCACTCTGAGCATTTTGTAATGACGTTTTCATGGTCAACAACTTGGAGGGGCGGATCTGGCGTAGCAATTCCCACGTTAAAGCGAATCGTCGTTCTTTCGACCATAGACCCGACAGTTCGGGACGGATCTGGCTTACTTGCGACGTAACGATAGTTTTGTGACTGCGGTGAAATTCCATTCCCAATTTTAGTGTAACATCGGCATTGCCGTACCACGAACCCACAATGACACGTCCGTGATTGCGAGTATGGTCAATGGCAGCTTGAAGAGCACGGGAATTGCCGCTCACTTCAATGGACACATCAAAGGGACCGCTAATATCAACTTCTGAGGGCATCAGAGCCTGCGATGCACCCATGGCCGCCGATGCTGCCAATCGAGAAGGAATAGTATCAAAGGCGGTAACAGTACCGAGTTTATAACTTAGACTGTTGCCGCAGGGAGCTGAAAAATCCATTCCCTGCTGACCTTTGCTCAGAATTTGGGTCAACAATAAACCAATCAATCCTTGGCCAAAGATGGCAACCTTTTCCCCCAAACGAACGTGAGCATCGTGAACAATGGAACACGCCGTTTCTACAGATGGCATGAAAATGGCATCTTCAGCAGCAATTCCATTGGGAACAATTTGGATGGCATTCCGGTCTGTAATGACACGAGTAGAATGTGGCGAAAAGGTAAAGACCAGTCGTCCCAACAATTCTTTGGCATCATCAACTTTGGATCCGCATTCTACAACCCTTCCAACGAGACTATAGCCATAGGCAAGTGGATACGCCATGCGTTCATCAGTCATGCCTTTTATATTGACATCGAGAGCGGTATCATCATCAAACATCCCTTTAAAGACTTTCAATTCCGTTCCAGAACTGATCAATGAATACTCTGACTTGACTAAATGCACAGCAGTGGAAAATAATAGGTGTTGGTTGAAAATGTGAGACCCCGGCCAATAAGTATTCGCAAAGAGCCAACATACATCCACACAATCATCAGAAAGAAAATCAATTCAAATTCCTTACTCATAACTTCATGGGGTTCGAGAGCTCTGGCAGGCTTGCGCTTGGTCGAAACTTTGTAAGGACCGGTAAACTCAATTTCTTCTGTTTCAGTATCTTTGAAATTGTCATCATCTGTCGCCATTTCTCCTTTCAAAAATGTTAATGTAGATGACGGTGTCATGCCGCCTAAACGTGGTAAACGAAAGAGCAAATCCACATTGGACACCACAATGCGCGGATATTTAGCCAACTTAATGTTTTCCGTTTCTGCTTCTCCTTTTCGTCTTTTCGTTCTTGGACGACAACGACTTCGATGCAACCATCCGAATGCATCCCATCCATATTTCAATAATTCTGGTCCTGCAACGCGTTCAAAAAAGTACAACATAGTTTGCCACAAGTAAAGATGACGATTAGGACAAATATCCCAATCGGAGGGTCCGAAGGACAATTCCGATCCTAAAGTCATGTACAGCCTGTCTCTCAATCGTTGTGGATCCAGTGAGTGTCCCATCTGCTGTTGAAGAACATGCGAATACAGTTGAAAAGCAATAGTATCCGAAGGAATACTATTAATGTTGCTACTGGAGGTAGTTGTTGTGATTTCAAAGGGTTGTGGTGGAACAAATTGAGTTACTCCCGCGAAGGTAATGGGAAAGTAGCAAAGACAATCTTGTGGTTGAATGTTGTTGGTGCTGCTTTTGTTGATGTTTGTTGACAAGAATCGATGAATCAGCGAGGGTACTAATTCGTAAGGATCCATCAAATCCGCAAAACAACATCCTACAATCAAGTGTGGTTCTGGTTGAATCACAGAGGTGGTTGTAAAGTTGTTGTTGTTGTCGTCATTGTCTCGTTGATTATCATGATGATTGTTGTTGTTATTGCTGCTGCTGCTGCTGCTGCTGCTGCTGCTGCTGCTGTTGTTGTTGTCGTGGTTGCTATTGTAGTCATAAAGTCGCAAATGAACATAAATTTTGGTGTTGTAATAATAGTCCTTGGAGTTGTTATTGGATGTTACAAAAATCCATTCCTGTTCCGTTGTGCTGTGAAGAATAAATCCCAAATCGTTCAACACGTTTCGAGCTTGGTCTTGTAGATCACGATTGGATTCATACGCAAAATACCGCATCGATTCAAATGGTAGAGTTGATTCTTGTTGTCGATCATGATCGTTTTGTTGTTGCAGCAACAGCATTTGTAATAAGGATGGCATTTGACGAGGTTGTGAATTGCTGGCAGTAGCAGCAGTATTCATGTTGCTGCCCTGAAGGATCAGCGACAGCATGGACAATAATCCAGCACCGACATCAACCACGTGAAGTTCCGTCGTTGCGGATAGTTGTTGTTGGTGTTGTAGCTGTGACTGGTTCTGTTGCTGTAATCTTGTGGCAAGTTCGGATCCTACTTTTCGCCATGTTTCTAAGTGAAATGCCTCCACATCTACTTGATTTTTGGATTGCAAATATTTTACTTGATCAAATTTGTAATCCTGTGCTACTGTCGTCGTATCACTGTTGATGTTATCATAATTTGTCTTGTTTTGGTCGGATGGTTCAGTTATGATGTTCAAAGCTTTTAAAATGGCTATTTGAATGGTATTGTTTGTATGGTCCACCAAAATTCCTTCAATCGGTATGTTGGATGGTAAAGTCTTCACATTGGTATTGGAATCATCCAACAAGACATACTTATAGTTTTCCAGAGGAGATTTTTGTTGCTGTTGATGATGATGCAAAATATTGTTATAAAAAACGGATGGCATTGTAGTTTTGGTGGGAAACAACATCAGGTCGTTGTCGTTGTTGTTATTGATGTTGCTCTTATGAATGGCATCGTGATCGGGTGTAATCATTCCCTTCCATGGCACTCGCAATAATCCCAAACACTGTAGTACCTTTAGAACATGCCAACTGGGAGAATTGGAAACCAAATACAATGGACAATTTAAACTTTTCAAGAGTAGTCGCAGCGAATCAAGTTTGGTAGTAGCTGAAGAAGAAGAAGAAGAAGAATGAGTGTATCCTGTTGTAATACTGTTAGATGTTGGTGGTATGCGTCGGTGATGCAGTTTCAACAGTGCAGAATAATCCATATTATCATTGTAAACATCACGATAGTATTGACGAAAGGAATCTGCTTTCATCTTGTTGTGAGGCAGTCTCTGACGCAATCCTTCAATGGTGGATCCATACGTATGGTGCAGCTGATCTGCCTCTTTTGGCGACATGGAATGTACTCGTTGGCAGTACGCGTGAATATTTTGAACAATTTGTTGTTCTATTTTGGGTTCCAATAACATGGACTCACAGTAGAGCGTGTTGTCGACATCCAAGAACAAAACTGGTTCCTGTTTTTTATTATTGTTGTTGTGATAGTTATGAATGTTGCTAAAGTGATCCTTGCTTGCTGTAGTTGACATCGGAAGTAACAACATTAGCAACAACCAAGATGATGAACACATTTTTTGTAGTGTCAGCGGTAAAGTAGCTTGGATTCGACAATAACTAAGCTTTGTTGCCCCAATGAAGGAAAAACCAAATAAACTCGTCAAAATCTCCGTAAGAAACGCGAAGGAAAATTCTGCTTCGTCGCTGCTGCTTTTGTTGCTGTTACTGGATGGAGCAAAGCCAGTGGCAACTCCTCCAGCCGACAAAATGAAGCAAATGCAAGCTACACAGAAAATGCTCGTGAAAGATGTCACGAACGAAAACTTCCCATGGTAGGAAATATTGCTCGTGTCTGTATCGGATATCGACATGGATATTATATTAGCTAGGTTAGAACTGGGCATGTCTCATTGAGATATGTACGGAGAGATCCTTAGTGGATGGCAGAAAACTAAGAGTGTGAAGCCGTGAAGCCATATCTTTCGTGACATTGGATCTCGTAACCATATGTTGTCACCAATCGAGGGATATCCCTACCCCGGGATTTCCAAAACTGCCCCAGGATGGGGAAAAACACAATCCCGGGGTTGTTTTTGGAAGTAGCATTTGTT
>Ga0210036_1001178_pt1 | contig 29684 bp, 21 predicted proteins | sample CryGeymeta201515_FD_185469 | JGI IMG/M metagenome (GOLD analysis project Ga0210036, IMG submission 185469) | Groundwater microbial communities from Crystal Geyser aquifers in Utah, USA - Crystal Geyser metaG 2015-15 (SPAdes) (version 2) | ecosystem: Environmental > Aquatic > Deep subsurface >...
CCGCCCGATTGGCTACCCGAGTGTGAGAGCAACCCTAGCGGTCTGCCCTCTCACCCGGGCGCCTCGGAACGGAGAAAAGGTCGGCCCTAGTAAATTGCCGAGTTTCTCCAAACCACCCTACCTAGCCGAACGTAGCCCTAGAGAGCTGGCATAGTCGAGAGAACGCGGTAGCGTTCGCTCGTATTGTGAAGAAGTAAAGTTCCAACCCTACTGAAGTTCCACCTGGCAGAATTCTGCTTCGTCTCATCACTTCCTTGATATTCGAATTCTTCCGTGGAATGTTTTTTCAGAAGATTGTTCAGCCTCAGCCATACCATCAAGCATCACCATTGTCATTTTAATAAAAACAAAATCAGCAGCAATACAGCATTAGCCACGACAACAAGCCAGGAGTTCTTAATTCGTCACAGCAGTGGAAGATAGACAGGACTTGCGATTGAATTTGTGCGCCTTCTTCCCGAGTCCCTCCTCGCCAGCTTTGAAGGTTTTCAATCACACCAGAAAATTACTCGAATATTTCCGTGGTCCATTGCCGGCCAGCCATGACCAGACTTTCTGCTAAGTGCCACGTCTGCGGTGTATTACTTGTACTGCTGTCGTTTCATCCGGTGATTGACAGGCGACCTAGTACGTGTGTACAGGCAACAGCAACTTCCACCAGAAAATATCACCGGTCTCGTCTTCCCTGGGTCTCGCATCCTCCCCAAGCTCTCGTGGCAACCGGCCTCATCACCCGAACCCGAGGCGGAGAGGACTTTCAAAAGTCTCAAAAGCACGACGAGGAAGAAGAAACATCCGTGACTACCAGCAGCAGTAGCAGCAGTAGCAATGCCACAGTGAAAGAATATGTAGCTGCAGTTGAAGAAATCGATGCTCAACATCGTAGTCAGCAGCGAACACCTTCATCATCATTAGCAGCAGCATCAACAAGACAACAGTCACCTCATGAAAGCGATCAAGCTAGAGATGACAGGTACGATCAGTGCTCCTCAGGTAATCAACAACAACAAGGAGACAGCAAAAATCCAGGCGACTTTCCAGCTGAAGGAAATGGAGCAGGTGTCAGTGTCAAATCGCCCAAGAAATCCAACGCAGTTGGAGATCCTGACGGCAGCGATTCAGACGATGACACGGATGATTTACTTTCTACGGATGATGAAGACTGGGAAGACTTTGATCAAGATGAGGGTCTAGAAATGGAATTATTGCCCGACGACAGTGCTGATGATCAAGAATTGCAGGTGCAAGTGGATTTTGTCGAAGGCGAGGGATTGAGCGAAGACGAAATTGTGGAAGACGAATCCGAAAGAGGGGCTAAAACTACTGGTGGAGGTGGCATAGCCCGGCTCGGACAACGCGTAGGTCGGCGTAAATCTCGCAAACAGGACTGGCGCAATCTATCATCACATTCCAGAAATGAGGAAAGCGAACAAATTATTGATGCTTGGTTGCCGCATGTCTACTTGCCACCGAGTCCAGACGCAGTTGCTCACCTGATAAAAAATGCTCGAATGATCGATTCGGCTTCGAAAAGTCGTTTAGATCGGCGCACCCTGTATTCGGCTCTCTTGTTGGAATGGCTCAATCAAAGTTCCTCCAACCGTAAATTTCTGGATGCAGCCACAGCGCAAACCCTGCAGGCGGCCTTGTCTTTGGCCACTCAGCCGCACTGGCGCAAATCGCTGAAAAGTCGGCCAAATGCTATACGATTGTTTGAGCACGAAGTCGGCAAGTCTTGTACTTTGAGCATGCAGGAAACGATCGTCATGGCGTTGGTAAGTGCATATTTTGTTCTGTTGAGTCAGCTATGGAATATGGATATATCTAAGGAATCGCTTTTATTCCAAATTTATAATGATTTCAGGCGCATTCTCTTGGAGCGGCCATGGTAATTATAGATGACGAAACACTAATGTCGGTGAGAAAGCAGTTGGCGGAGCTTGGGTATTCTAACGAAGATTTAAAATCCGCTGCTTTGGTAAAAGCGCTGATAAACTCGGCTCAAGGGGGAAAACTAAGCACCAAAGTCGGAGGCTCTATTGCCAAGTGCATGAAACGAGATTTGTCGTTGGAATTGGATGATCCTTATGACGATCGAGCCAAGTCGAGTTGTGAAGATATGGCCACCTGGGAAGAGAACTGGCATTCCACCACTCCAGATTCATGGAAAGAAAAAGATTTACCTCTGGTCTTGTTTGTTCGAACACAGTCTGCGGATTTTATCCTCAAGAGTAAATCGGCAGTTGACTCAATCCTTAAGGAGTGCAATTCAGAGGAAAGTATCAATTTGCTTGTTTTGGGTAATGGCATCAACTCAAGAACACTAACTCTGCCAAAAGACAATAAGCCAACGCCCAATAATATGGGAGGTTTCACACCGAACGGTGGCAGCAACTATTTCAATACCAACGGAATGAATGGAATGCCACCGTCTGGGCAAATGAAAAATCCTTTTTTCGGACTAGCGCAACAAAACCAAAATGCCTCTGGCCAAAACGACCCGGAGGGCTCGCGCCGTTTCAACATTTTTCTGACCCGAACCATGGACTCTAATGGTGTCACGGGTATTCTGGGGTCTATTGCACCACCAGAAGCTGGAAATCTGTTTCCGCACATGATGCTTATGCAAGCACGAGAAAGGCTAAAAAACGAGGATGACGACTCTCCAGCAAGAGCCGAGCTTGAGCAGTGGTCGCAAACGCTTCTTCAACAGATGCAGCAGAACCAGAATATGGCTGGACAAAACTTGGCCGGACAATCGCAGCAACCGCAATTTTTCAATGCAAGCTTGGGTTCTTCTTTTGGCCCAGCTTCTGAAAATCAAAATCCCAGTCTGTTCATGCAGCCCAACTACCAGCTACCTCCGCAAGAGCAAGAAATGCTGCAACGAACTCTGGAACACGCGTTAGAAGAATTGTTGGATCGCCTTGCAGAAATGGACGATGGGCCTCCGCCTACTTCTATGGAGGACTTGTCTCCCGATCTGGAAAAGGCATTTGCACAGGTTCTTCGTAATCCGAATATTCGCAAGGGTATCGCAGACAATCTGGCTAAAGCTGCTCCAGCATTGGCTGACCCCAAATGCCAGGGGGTCATGCTAAGCGTTTTCGTTCCACCTCAACGTGGCAACGATAGGCTTCCTGGAAACAAACCACAATCAAATGTTGGCGGCTGGTTTCAAAAAATTCTACACAATCAGGAGGCTGCCGAGTCTGCTGCTGACGCCGCAGGTGAGCCAGACGAAGGCCGGAAGAGGAAGGCTCGACAAAAGCGAGCGAGGACTTTGGCGGCTATGCATGCTGTCATGGCTTCCAAGAATGCACAAGATTCCAACAGCCGTAGCAACAAAAGCAACAAGCTAGCGGGCAAGATCCAGCGAAACTTAGCCGACTTGGAGGCCGCTTCCCGACCTGTTCCCATCAAAGCACCCTCGGACCCAGTGCGAGCAAAGTCTTGGGATGGTTGGATAGGAAGGGAGCGTGGAGCTGTCATTTTCCGAAGAAATCGCAAGGCCTTGAACAATGAGTTACAGTTCCACAACCTGACACTTCAACAGCACACAGGCACTCGGGGCGCAGGATCCTCTTTGAGGCAGATGCTTAGTGTACGGGATGTCACGGAGGAAATGGACGAGGTTATCAAATGTGCTGTTGAGTTAGAAGCGGCCAAGGGGCAGCGACTTCACGAAACCCCCCATGAAATGCACAAGAAGGAAATGCACTTGGGAGTTGACATTACTCTGAGCCAATTGCTCATGAAGAATGGCGAATTGGAAGTTGGTGATGAAATTGCAACTACAACAGACGACGACATCAGATATTTACATCCCTCAAGCCTTGAAACGGCATTGTCGTTGACTTGCCGCGTTAGTCCCTCGCCTGCGGGTGGCATGTCTGTCTCGGGCTCGACAACCTTGCATCGAAGCAAGGAGGAAATTGCAAATCTGGCACAAGATAAACATGAACGCGCCCTCGTCTCGCAAGTTGTCTCGCCGCAAGATATTGGTGTGACTTACGACATGATTGGAGGTTTGACCGAAGTAAAAGAGCTCTTGCGCCAGAGTATCACTTATCCTCTCAAGTTTCCACACCTCTACAGCGAAGGTATTGCTCGTGAGGCTGTTAAGGGTGTCTTGCTTTTTGGACCTCCTGGTGAGACATTGGATGGTTTTAGACTGACTTTTGTAGTGTCATTTCTTTTTACGCTGGTATCTCACACCGCAGCATTCTCACTTTCTCGCGCATAGGAACCGGGAAGACCATGCTAGCCAAGGCAGTAGCCACTGAAGGTGGCGCTAGTTTTCTCAGTGTCGACGCTTCGTCCGTGGAAAATAAATGGTTGGGAGAATCAGAAAAGAATGCAAAGGCAGTTTTTACTTTGGCTCGTCGATTGGCTCCTTGTGTAATTTTTATCGACGAAGTCGACTCATTGCTGTCAAGTCGAGAGGGTGGCTCGGACGATTCCGCTCATGGAACATTGACTAGCGTCAAGACAACCATGATGAGCGAGTGGGATGGTTTGAGCTCTGGCACAAATGGAGTCGGCGAAGCTGGATCGGATCGAGTTGTGGTAATTGGATCCACCAACCGACCATTTGACCTCGACGAAGCAGTATTGCGTCGTTTCCCTCGTCGTATTTTGGTAGACCTGCCTGACCTCGAAACTCGAAAAGAAATTTTGGAGGTCACGCTCGCTGAGAATCGATTGGATCCTAAAGTAAACTTGACGGCCATAGCTGAGCGACTGGAGGGGTACACGGGTTCTGATCTGAAGGAAGTCTGTCGTGAGGCGGTCGTCCAAATCAGTCACGAACAAGCCCAACTACTAGACCAAGGCTTTGGTGGCGATTCCAGGAAGGATATCACAGAAGGTTCGCTACAACGACTCCGTCCTGTCAACATGGAGGACTTTGAGAAGGCCTTGTCAAAACTGAAACGCAGTGTTTCTGAGAAGGGTCGCGAATTGTCCCGCGTTTGGGAATGGAACGATGAATACGGAGAAATTAAGAAGGAAAAGAAGAATCATTTGCCTCATCTCATGAACATGTACTTATAATTGTTTTGAGAAGGCCTTAAATATAGATTTATATTTAATACTCAGATACAGCGGTATCGTGATCTTACCATAATCCCTTGTCATCGTCCAATGGCCATGATGAAAGTGCCTTAACACCTTCTTTCTCTGCCGGAAGAAATTTCAGTTCGTCGCCTGCAGAATCCAAGACTACTATTGCTGGTACGCCCGAGCGTCGGCCAAACCCAAATTTCGATGCTTCGGACCCAGCCCAAATGTTATAGTCACGTTTCAGCTGGTCTGCTTCGTCACCAAAAGGTACCTGAAGCATGTCAAGTGCAGCCGAGCGCTTGGAAGCAGCGTCAGCAGATTGATCGGAGGGAACGTAAATCAACTCCACTTCCTTTCCACTTTCCTTGGCTGCTTGACGGAATTGCATCAAGGATGGCTACAAGGAAACCAATGGGGAAGCAGTGTGAGTGTGTCGTGGACGGATCGATGACGAATGGTGGCATGTGGCATGTGACATTATGATTCAGCTGTCAGCTGTCAGCATCACATACGAATGACATTCTTGAACTTGCCTCAAAGCTCGTACACATAGGACACCATCCTGCGGAGAACACATAAGCCACTCGCTTTCCTGCCAACCTTTCAGTGATTCGATCAGGTGACAATTCCTTTCCTTTGGCGTCTAAAAGACGCGGAAGAGACGAGACTGCCGTGAAGGTAGTCAAGGGGGCACACCTGCTTCGCAAGTTTGGAAGAGTTAGTAACAGGGCAGTTGCTACGGGCGCTGCGAATAGCAGAGAGGCTGGGCGTATCAACGAATGCAACCTTATCATTGTATGAAAGTCTTGAGTAGTGTGTAGTTGTCAAGTGGCAAATGTAAAATGTATTAAAGCATCTGATCGGACAAGAAGTCAAGTGAACAATTATTTTCTCGTTCAACATTAATATTGTTTGCATGATAAGGTTATGGGTATTTCACCTTCTGGATGTTTGGTCGCGTATGGTAGTATCTCTAGTAGTATTCTTAGCTTAAAAACTGACGGAGCTACGGACACAAAACACAAAACATCTTTCACTTTGTCTTATCACTAATTCACTTATTGCCGAGCCGAAGCAAGCTGATCTAGTAATATCAGAGTCGCTTGCCCGTGTACGCGGTGGTATTGGCAAAGCTGAGCAATTTTGTCTATGCTGCGCTATCTGCTTCTATGCAGGAGAGGGAAACAAAACAAATTGTTTTGTCAAAGCTGTTTCCCCCATTGCTTTGTAGGCAGCACTCAAGATTGAAGAAAAACCTCGGCGGCGAGAAATATGGAAGCGGCGGAAGAAGTTGTTATGTTGTTGAGTTCTATGATAACTTTGAACTTATTGGAGTACATTCAAATTGTGTGACGATGTCCTCTTGGATTATTTTATGAATCATTTTCGGCTTTTTCCAACAATTCTCCTGAAAGTCTCGATTTACTGATTGATGCGGCTGTGCTCTCTCTGAACGGTACACTTTAGAACAGGCTCTCTAAAAGGGTGTTCCTTTATCAGCTTTGTGGTTTCTATTGACGGTTTCGCTTTGGCCCCGCAATAATCACGGCGCAAAAAGATCGCAACGCTGTGTCCCCACCTGCAGATTACCCTTGAGGATCGCTCATCTGATAATGCAAATGACGAGTAGTGCCGGGATTTGGTCCCATATCATCCAGTTGTAGAGTAGTAGTATTAAGCTCGACCAACCATGTGTAGGTGGAATTTGCAAAGTTGCCGAATATTACAGACACGGAGATTCTACTAGAGTTTGAGCCAGTACTAAACAACTGGATACAACAATAATAATAGCCAAGCAAGACGGTTGTTTTCTGCTCATGCAACATAACTACTCCGAGTATTGCTGCTAGTAGACCTACTAATACTTCAATAGTAGGCTAAGGCTCCCTCCTCTTTCGCTACATAGCTACTACACCAGGGTAGTAGTTGTTGTCGGCCAAACCTGCATCACGTCTTGTTTGAGAACGACACGTGGAAGCGAATTTGCTGAACAAGAGCATAGCACAGTCATTCATGAAATTTCGACTGAAGTTTACACCATCGTTGCATCATCGCTCCAATTATTAATTTTCCTCTCATATTAAATAATACTAGTATTATCTTACCTTAGTATGAAATCTTACACTGTTTTTGCCTGGTTTGCATTGCTGTGCGTTGTCTTTGTGTCTGGGGCCGCCGAAAAGGCTAAGATTCCAGAATGTGAAGGTACGATTATTTGATTGAATGCTGGTGCCTTGATGTTTTATCGTCATTGCATGGATTTGGTCTCACTTTCTCTTGTTAATGCCACCGAATTTTCTGACGCGACAACTTGACAATAACCAAATCAATCGCACTCCATGCAATGGCATTCGATTATTTCGCATTCAATCACCAACGACAAAAACACAGTCTGTGTCAAGGTCGTGACCGATGTGAAAGAAACTATGACCAAGGAACAATCCCGAAACAAGCCTGAAATTGAGAAGGCCTTGGGAGATTACTGTGCTAGGGAAACTCTATCAGCACGAGAGAAAAAGATTTGCTACTACATCGATCCCATGAAGCGTGATATTGCCCAACCAATTTCCCTTGGAATGGACCCTTTGAAAGTCTGTAAGCGAATTGACAAGACAAACCCCGAAATCTGCACCGTCAAATTCCCCATCAAAACCGAGAAAATGGAGCCCAAGGATTTGTCCAAATTGCGAGTCAAACAGCTCAAGCAAATTCTTGCCGATCGGGGTGTAGAGTGTAAGGGATGCCTCGAAAAGGAAGAATTCATCAAGCGAGTGGAAGAGACAGAACACATGTCCGGTGACGAATTTTAGCAGGTACTCCGGAGTATGAGGTATGAGATATGAAGTGATCTAAAAATGAATATGGTATGCGAAAGTGAGAATGGACCTGCCCACAGCTACAATGCAGCTTATGCAGCGTACTGGATGTTGTCTCGTTGGCACGTCAGAAAATTAAAAATGGAAAGCGTGTTGTCTTTCATAGGATTCCTTTAGATTGTCTTGTCTAAGCAAACTTGTTCGAATGCTTTTAAAGAGTTCCAGAAATCAATATCGGATAACACGAATTTTGCTTGCACCACTTCGTGAACCCATTGTTTGCGTTTTAGTTATCTTCATTGAATTGTTTTGAGCATAAAATTAATGGAGCGTAGAGGAGCTTGAAATGGAATGAGGAACTATTTTAGCAATAAACTTTTCTTTCGAAAGCCTCCGTAAGGTAGTCAATAAGGATATCAGCACCAGAAAGGACGTTGCGTTATTGATTGTGTGCTCAGCATGTAATTTGCTGTGTACTGTAGGGTATTGAGGAGGTGAAGCACTAGTGCAGTCTTGTTGCGGCGTGTAGTCTTATGTTAACACATCAAGAGGGCAAAAAGCTATCTGTTGATTATTTGAATATTGGATTGTCGCAGCCCAGCTACCAACAGCGTGAACTCAAAATAATTATGGTGCTTCAGATAATAAATAAGACGTGTTACTTTGGTCAAATTTTGTCTGCTCATCAAAAACTTAAATTTTTTTTTGACTATCTAGACTACAACATAATAATATCCTGGTCTCGAACTGATTGAGATATTTTAGCAAAAATCATTTCCAGTCTTGACAAAAGTTTCCGGTACAGGGACTCGAACCCTGGTATCCTGCGTGAAAGGCAAGTATGCTAACCACCTACATCATACCGGAACCGGTTGTGTCAATCATGGAGGTGCCAACCCATCGACAGTTTCAACCTGCTTCCATTGAGGTGACCCGGCAAAAAATTCCGGTACAGGGACTCGAACCCTGGTATCCTGCGTGAAAGGCAAGTATGCTAACCACCTACATCATACCGGATCAGCTGCTCTTAACTCGGCTGGCTATTTTAGCGCATTTGTTCTATACACAGTACTACTAGATATTTTTTACTTTTTTCCGACACTAGCTAGTTGTTGCGTTTGTTCCAAGGCGTCGTCGACGGATTAAGACAACAATGAACGACGGGCGCCGTTGGTTTAAGCAACAGCATACATTAGGATGATTCGTGTGAAATTTTTGTGATGAGAGACCAGGTTGGCCATTCGCATATTTTGGACAGGCAACAACTTTGTTTGTTGCCACTTTGCTCAACAACACTTTATGCAATGCCGTGAGAGAAAGAAGAATATTTCTGCAGAGCACCATGCCGATTTTCGGTTTCACTGGTTGCTTTCTCATTTTATTTCTCGATTATTACAGGTCGTTACTGCTTTTTTCACTTTTCCGCGCTTACCAGTAGCTTAGTAGTAGACTAGTAGAGTACTACTAAGCACGATCTTGGTTCCACCCCAACCCTAAATATCAAACTTTCTTTGAACGTCAGTCTCTGGCCGCGTCGTCGTCAGTCTGAAGTATGCAATCTATGTTACCACACAACATCAAAGCGGTCAACAAATCCAACGAGATAAAATCAACGGGAAAGATTTCGCCTTCATATTCTGCTTTCCTACTCCGTTTCACATCAACTCCGGTACCATTATAGAAATACATAGGAATACTCTACGCAGCTAGAAAGATGATTTTAAAAAATGCTTTGCTTCTTCTCCTCGCTGGTTTATCTGGAAAGTCAGTGGCAGGATTTATGCCATCCATAACTGGCCCCAAGATTATTTCTCAGCAGATCAGCCAGAGCCGACAGTCAACCACCAGTAGTGTCATTTTGAATCTTACGCCCGAGGAAGAACGCGCTGCTGTCTTGAGTGATTACCTCGCAAAATCTCACGAAGAAAAATTGAAGGCTATTGCCGCTGTTGAGGCAAAGAAAAATGCGGAAATTGCTGAATTGAAGGAACAGCTCAAACAGACAGGCAGTGTTCTATCCTCGCCGCCTGCTCCGGCAGCCGATGCGGTCACAGCTACGTTGACAATTGCAGAACCTCCTGTGGATCCCAATCTTGAGAAGATGTCTCAACAACATTTGGTCGCTTTAGTACGTGGCTACAAGCATTTTGTTGCCAACTATGTAGCCGATGCTGAAAAACAAAAGGCTGATGCGGTAAAAGCAGCTGAAGAAGCTTTGACGGAAAAATATGAGGCCAAATTAGCAGCTACAGCTCGTAATGCTGATGTGGCTCCTCAGCCACCGGCAATGCCTCCCACTGGTGTGGTGAAAGCTGAGGCGCCCAGGGCGGCTGCTTATGCCGCAACTTCGTCAGTCAAGACCCAGACCAATGATTTGTATGCCAAACGAAACGCTCGCGTTACAGCTGCCGCGTCTGCTGGAAAATCCCGATGGGGAAACCAGGAAGTACATAGAGTAGCAACTGGAAAGGTAAAAATTCCTGAAAAAGCAATGGTTGATACCCCAACTCCCGCGGAGCGTACCCCTTCTCTGTACGACAAGCGAAATATTAGATTGGCAGCTGCTGCCAAGTCAGGCAAGTCGCGATGGGGTGAGATGGAAAATGAAAGGGTTCTCGCAATGGCTGGCGATAAAGCTTCTAACGCAGCGCAAATTGAAGCTGCTGATCACGGTCTCCGTGCGGACGGTGGGGTTTCCGGGCCAAGTCTAGCTGAGCGAGTTAATCAAGGTTTCGCTCTTAATACATGAACATACAGTTCGAATGGTTTTACTTGGTTTTGTTTGGAGTTTTTGTATTGAAATACTGCATTTACAGAGAACAGTAACTGCGTGATGTGCCAATGTTTTGCTTTCTCTGTTATCTTCAGTAGTTGAATCCTGGAGCAGACATTAGTACTGCAGGTAATGAAGCAAAAATTCCTCTGCGTGAGAGACACTGAAAGAGCACTACTATTATTATGTAGTTAGTCAAAAAAATCTCAAAGATTTTGACGAGCAGACAGAATTTGACCAAAGTAACAGTATATTATTTGTATTGCTTTTGTGCTGGATACTGTACATATAAGGATAAGAAAATATTACATTCTAGTAGCGCGATAGCAAATTTGTCGGCATAACGGGCTGTGCATTTTTTTAATATTCGATTTTATCAGGTTGACAGGCTTGTTGAGGCATCTAAAAATAGCTCATAAGACCAGCTCCTTCCATAAATTTAGAGGTGGCTTGGACTGTAACAAAGCTGGATTCTGAACCCTAGCGCCACTGACAAAAGGTTGGTGTCATTCAGAACGAATTTAATGACAATTCCCGACATGGCTTTCTTTCAGGATTAAGTTGGGGGCATGCTCCACCTATTGGAAAAGTCGATTGAAGGCACAGATCCTCGATTTGAATTCTAGTCTTACCATCACGCCCCGCCAGCACAGGTGCAAAAATCAATTCTATTTGCGTTCCAGCGTGTTCTACAATGCGTTCATACTGTAATAGAGGAAGAGGAACGGCTGGAGACACTAAAAAGAAAGCCAGATGTCCCAAATGAGCGAACTCCACGCAATGAGATGGTTGATGCAGCTATTCTTTCAGTTCTTTGGTTGATACCTGATTGTTTCCTCCGTGACAACCGCGTTTTGCAGCTGCTCCCGGTGACCTTTGTGTTTCGAGTTTTCAAATAATTTTATTTTACCCCTCGGTGGCTTCAATTTTTTCCGTTTTCCCGAAAGTGAAGACGCGCACTTACTCTTGTCAACTGGTCAACGACGTCGTCAACAACAACAAAAAATAAAAACAAATAATCGTCCTCATTATTAGTGTAACTATTAGAGTTTAGAGTCCCTATTGCTTCACAACAACTAGAGTAGTAGCTAGCTAGATTTCTGGACCTATGACCTACGACTTTAGGTCTACTATTTTGCTATTTGAGAGTTCTTCAATTTTTAACTCTCAGCTTCTCTTTTCCTTTGAAACTGGTTTTTAAACCATAAAGATACTGAAGACTGAAGTTGAGACCGCAGTATGTCTACGACAAACGCAGAAGATCAGCGAAAAGCTTCCGAGTTAAAATCACGATTAGCAGAGCAATCCCAAAATACTGATGCAGTATCATCAGCCGCCTCAACAGCTACGACTGGCGATCAACCTGAAATGGATACTGTATCGATCGACGATGGATCCAACAAATATGTCTTGATACGGGCATCTAAATCGTCTTCTGAGCCTCGCCATTTTGTCTTGAGCAGTCGATTTGCACAATATCATCGCGATGCGGCCGAGCCCATGGTTGCCGCTTTGGAACGAGCTGGACACAAACAGATTGAAATATTGGGTGGTGGGCGCATCAGCTTGGATACGGCCAACAAGGAAATCAAAATCTATGGTTTTTCCTACGGATTCGGAATGGCCGATCATGCAACCAGCAAAAAGGTGGTGGAAGCCGATTCGAGATATAAGGATTTCAGCATAACCATTTCTAACGATGGATACTAGTAATGAATATCGGCTGCATTGGTTGTTTTGTATCGGAGAAGTATCATTTTCTTTCGGCAGGTTGAAGTTTAGGATGTTGGAAACGTATGTCCAATCTAGTATAGACTCGTCAGATAGTCTGTTATGCAGAGACAGTGCAGATCATCGAGCATCAACACGCAAAGCTATACAATGCGATTCCTGGAAGAATTCAAACTGGTGCAGAATGCTACTAGGCTGGCGATAATATGGCCGCAAGACGATACCTGCCGTAACGAGACAGTATAAAGTCTTCCCTCCAAATAGTCCAGTGTGCTTGATGTGATGCCGCACATTTTTCTCGAACTTATCAGTTTCGCCAACGGTAAGACGATATTCAATGTGCCACCTTCGTCTAGATTTGCCTTGCATGAACTTGCTTGCTTCTTCGCATAGATGAAGGACCAACAGGAGACAGGAGCATCGACCAGCGATAGAACTTACTGTCATCTTGAAACTAAAAGACGGGTCACTATCGGCCTAGTCGGTTGTTCCATATTATATCAAAAATTTATCTTTTCACTCCTTTTTTCTATGGCTTGCGGAGATTGTTCTCGTTTGTTTGGGATTTCTCAAGGAGATAAAGAAACGACAACACGACAACGTGGCTGCCTGCAAAGAACGTTTGGCCACTTTCTTCCAATTTAATGTGGGCGTAAAAAGCACAAACTGCTTGTATTATGAGTAACACAATCGATACGTTCATTGGCAGCACAGCCCTTCCCCATAAACCTAGCACGCTCAAGATGATTGCCAAACCCAAAACCATATAAAAGAATTGATAGGGCTCTCTGCCTAAAATTAAGGCCACAACAACATCTAAATTTGGATTCAATTCAATTAGACCGATCCCCATAGACAGAGCAGCGAAACCTGTTATTATCATCACGGACGCATAGCAGCTCAATGCGAGTATAATTCTGGACAGCATCGCACCTGAAAGTTATTATTTTGTTTGTGTTGGATCTTCGGATCTGTTCTACTAGTATCTTCTACTACTCTACCAGGTAGTGTGGTACTATCAAATAAATAGAGTACAGTACCTATCAAGCAATGATAACAATATCAAAGCGTCCGTGAATGATATATTTTGTTGTGAGTCCTGTTTGTTCCTCGATGAACGACGAAGCTGGGGAGGTACGTACGTAGACTCCGGTGTCACGCACTTTCACTCGCCATGGAGAACAAAACAAAATAAATCTAAAAAGGATATATTTTCTGATGATTCCTAACGGAAGTTCTGCGTCGGCTTTATTGTGGGTAAGCGCGATTCTTTTCTACAAAGTGATGTCGAGAGTGCCGTCGATTTTTTAAAAAGGCAACAAATAATAATCTGATTTTTTATGACTTCTCTATTGTGCTGTCTTTGCTTTCATTTACTTTCATGCGGCGAAAGTCAATGCAGCGTGCTGAAACAGGTGTCAGATTGTCCAGAGTGGTCTTCTGATCTGGTGTTTGTTGCACAGCTAAGCTGTTCTCTTTAGTTGACATTCCCACCGGAGATGACTGTCCATCGTCGTCCTTTTCCCAATTCATCTTCTTTTTGACCGATCCTAATCTTGTTCGTTTTAGCTCGCGAGGGTCAGCCAGTGAACTAGCAGAGTCGTCTTGCTCTTTGTACTCAACAAACGGTTCGTCCCCAGCGACTGCGGTGTAACGAGCTTGAGAATCTGTTCCCGCCTTCTTTCCTGGAAGATCGCCTAAGGTGCCTTCCGGTCCATCTAATCCGGATTGCTTTCTCTTTGGGGAAGATCGAAACACTTCACGGGCCGCTGGCTTGAGATCGTCCTCGATATCCGCTGATTTGGCCTTGGCTGGATTGGTTTCAACCGTGTTCAACGCGCCTGGGTTTTGCGACTGGAATTCTGTCATGGCCATGGCTGCCATTAAAAGTGAATTGACGGCGTTGCCATTCGGTGCAGCCTTCGGGAGCTCTGCAGCTTTATTGGCCGCTGTCTCCACGGTTCTGTCGCCAGGAGATGTATCGGAAGAGGCCGCTGCCAGTGACGGCATGGATACTTCCGCTGCATCTTGAACGGCGGTAACTGCTTTTTCAGATTGCGCTGGAGAAGATCCGTGTTTCATAAAGGCCTGCGAAAAGAGAGGAAGAGCGACAGCAACATTGTCAGTTGACGTGCCAGTGCACTGAGCACATTGCAATGATATCCAGGCTGCTAAACCCTAAAAATAATCACTTTTGCGCCCAAATAAAAGTAAACCCCAAAAAAAAGATGTCGTACCAAATTCTGAGCCGCATTCATCATCCACGGCTCTCGTCCTGTTCGAGCACCGCCGCCATGAGGAGCGCTAGGCATGGCGGGCAAAGCCAGGCCACCTTCGCTCACAACACTACCATTCTCCCCAGGTTTTCCAGGCGCAAAGTTAGGAGGAATATTTTTGCATCCAATGCAGCGACAGTTGGGGCTGCATTTGACATTCCCAGCATAACATTCACAGTACTTGTGTCAAAACAGGATCGATGGATAAAAAAACAAAAAAGGTCAAAAGATGTGGCAAGCGGTATATTGGGAAAAGCAATCCACAGCAACAAGTCAAAACAGGATTCGTTGCATCACAAAAGGCTGCTTACTTTTTTCATACACGCGCTCTTCCGGCACTTGCAACCCAGCTTGTGTGCCAAAATTGTATTGTCCTTGGTCTTGCGTTCCAGCTTGGTCTTGCTAAATTTGGTATCAAAGGCCGTCGGATTTCGGGAAAGAATCGACCGCATAGCTTCCTTGCGCTGCTTTTCGTGTTTGGTCGTGTTAAAGCAGACGAGACATCTGCAGTTGGTCCCACAATATATTTTGACGGCGAAGCATTGACAGTAAAGTTTTAAGCATTTTGTCTTTTTGCACGTACAACCCATGTTAGTAACTTCGTCACGGTGAGACAGTTCAATTTGACTCGGCGATGTGGCTCCCTCGCGGCCGTCCATATCGTTATAGACGTCCACAGCAGGGTCATTGTTCTTCATGCACGGATCGGAGCTTGTAGTGCTTTGGGATTTGGATGGTGGATGATCATGAACTGTCCCACGGGGCTTGTCGTCATCTCGACTGGCAGTCGGCGCCAGAGAAGCTGGTGCCGTCGGAGGGTACGGATGGTGTGGATACCGGTAATGCTGCACAGAATGGTGCCCAGGATGTGGAGGGTACGACTGAGGGGCACTATGGTGTGACATCGGCGGTGGCTTTCCATGATATCCCCGCTGACTGTCGTATCCACCAAAATGATGCTGCTGATGGGAAGGCGGCGGTGGCGGCGGATGGCCTACCCCAGTTTCGGGCATCCACCGACGATCGTCTGCAGGATGAGCACCGTAGTGAGATGGATGTGGAGGTGGAAGGCCACTGTAAGATCCTCCGATTGTAGGAGGGGGTGGTGGTGGGTGTCCGCGATAGTCAGGGTGTGAATCGATCGGGTGACTAGGATGAGACGTAGGAGCTCGCACGGCTACGGGACGATGATATCCGTGCGATTTTGTCTGCTGCTGTTGCTGCGCATGCTCATGTTGTTGTGGAGTTTCTCGCGATTCAAAAGGCTGCGCATGTGACTGCATGGGAAGAGAATGCATAGGAGGCACACTGGGCATGCTAGTGCTGTGACTGTGACCCGCACTCGATGCAGAGTTGCTAGGTTGTCCCCTAATTGCTTTAGTGGAATTTGGGGGTGCTTGTGATCCTTGGCTGCTACCGTGACCTTGCTGCTGTGGCTGTTGGTGTTGTCGAGGAGCAGAAGGTGCGTGGTGTGGATGATAGGCAGGAGGTCCTGCGCCTGGTGGTCCTGCTTGGTTAACTGCTGCTGAATAGGGGCCTCCCGTGTATCCGGGAGGAGGCGGCGGAAGATAAGGATGATACAAGGAAGTGTGGGGATGGGGAAGCGGTGGCATCGGCGGGGGCTGCAGCTGGTTTTCGGCTGGATAAGAAGGATGCGGAGCCTCTGCAGCCGCTGTATTTCTAGAGGATTGCTTCGCCGATCTTGGTTCATGAGATGATGAAGACTCCTCTTTTTCGGGGTTATTATTTGGCATGATTAACAAAATAGTCCCTGGGTTAAGGGTGAGCTGAGCTGAACTGGGCTGGGATGATGGGTGAGGATATTTCTTGGACTTTTTACTAGGCTGGGGTCCGTCTTTGTTGCAGTCCCAAAGATAACAACAACTAACAATAATTTATTTTAGATATCCTAACTTGACAACAAACCAATTGGCCACAACACGCAATGTACACAGCAGGAAGTCCACTCATACCCGTTTGTACTATTTTACTGTAGGCAGGCTATATAAATTTCAAATCCAAAGCATCGCCAGCATGAGCCGGAGATGGTCACAAATTGAATCCAGTTGATGCACGAGCTCTGACTGGTGATAAAGATTTAGAAGACATATGGGGTGGAAGCAGTAGATGCAGCTCCCATCCAACATTTTCATACACTGTTGGTATAGTGATAAACCGATGTCAAATTTTCCCTATGCAGAACTAGAAGAAGACCCAGCAGGATTGGATGGGTGAATTGCAGATATTGCGCACTGCTCTCTAGTTAAAAAGGAAGGCAAGGAGGAGAAAGGGAGCAAAGTGGCGATGCACTGCTGGTGTAGCGCTGCTGTATTGTCTCTGTTGAAAATCTGCTAGAATCTGCAATATATAGATTTTCTCTCGTTGACCGTTCACCCATCCGCCATCTGTAACCCTGCAGGTTCTAGGCTGGAATGCGGGAGCTCTGCCGTCTAGAAGCTGGTGAAGAGAGAGCATTTTTCAGCACAGAAAAAATGCTTATTTACTCACCCTGGCAGACCACTCAGGCAGGTTGCTGTATGAAGTGTGGATCTAGAATGCTACTTCAGGGATGATTTCGAAAGCTGAAAGTATATACACCTGCGCTCACGCCCAGCGCCAACACATTGCCATACTCTAGGAGAATGCAAAGCACTAGTCTACTGAACATCATATTATTATGCTACTTGTTGGACTCTTCACCCTGGGCGCCCAATATGTATAAAAGCTTCTTAGAGCTCGCCACAAACCGTCACAAAAATTTAAACAACGAAGGCTAGTTTTAGCGCAACTAATACTCGAGTAACTACGGTAATAATAACAACACCAAAACTGGAGATACGACTCCTCATGAAAAACCACATTCCACAACTACAATACGAATACCTCACCTACCATGATCATCGACTTGCCCATCCCCCCAACCAAAGATGAACTGAGTTTGCATCGGGTTGGATCGTCGGAGGACGACGAGACTACCTGTCACCAAAACGAACAGAACGCTTCCTCTTTGTGTCCTCATGCCATAAGCTTCGGCAGTTTCGTCTACGGGATTCAGAGAAGTCGGACTGGCGTCGACGTCAAAGAAGGCTCTTGGGTCTCGTGGAAGACGTCCTTTGCACCTTTTCGAGTTTGCCGTGTGACATCTAATCAAGATGGAAGCATTGTCGTTTGCTCCACCGATGCTGGCACTGTCGCCTTGTTGAGAGGCTCCGATGGGGCGGTGATTGCTACCCGCAAAGTCAGCCAAGGTGATGACGGGCATTCTATTGTGGCGTCTCCGCACGTTTCATTTCTGGCTGCAGCTGACGAAAGATCGAATGCCGTTGCTATTGGACTTCCATCATCTCAGCATGATGGCTCCTTTCTTTTGGTATCCAATATTGATGCTCCGACTCTCAATGACAACAATCAGCTCAAAGTGTCGGACGCTGGAAGAAATATGAACGTTCAGTCGATTCAGTTTCCCCTCGCGCACGAGATGGTGGCCGCGTGTGGACTATTTTTGGATAGAGATAACATTCGATTCGTGACAGTAGATAAACTAGATACAATGGGGATTTACGATTATTCCTGTCGAGCCAATTCGGACAAAGCACGGCAGATCACAGTGGTGAAAGAATGCGTTCCTTGGGGAGAAGACAAGAGCCATCCTTCCTCGTTTGATGTAGGCGTGGGTCTCAGATTGCACTCTCTGCATCCCACCAAAAATTTCATCATTTTTGGTACTTTTGATTCCAACAATACTGCCATTCAATTTATGGATCCTGTCCTCTTGAAGATGGTTGGAACGTTCCAATTGCCATCAACGTTTTTTGTGGAGGCGCATAAACGGACAAAAGTATTGGCCATTGAGCCAGTATCTAGTGCCATGTCCAAATCGAGTATTGCAGTCGCCGTGGCGATTCAACAATCAGTTCATGACACAACTACAACTACCGCTCATCTTGACGGCAATGAAGCGATGATTCGTATCATTCAGGCGCCAATACGGCAGGATGGAACACTGGGTGCTTTCCACCAGGTTTACAAAGTCCCTATGGATGTCCTTCCTCTCCGCACTTCGTTTTCGCTGGCGATGGTTGCACCTGGTGAATTCGGCTATTATTCCTTTCGCTACAAGATTTACCAAAGCGAGGAGAAATACAACTGCAAGTTATTTGTTAGTGGAGAAAATTGTCGTGAAGGTTGCACGATTGGAAAAATTCGTCTGCTAATAAAGTTCGGAAGGTTCAACGAAGCAGATCAGTTGATGGTAGGCGAAGAAGACCAACTGATTGCCAATACCTTTGCAGAATTTCATCCTTCCGAAGTGGCCCTAGGTCGGCTGCAGCATATTCTCAGCGATGGTCCTATTGCTGACACGACAAACATAGCCGAGGCAAAACGGTGTTTCTACAGTTTGTCCACCGGGTGTATCTCGGGCAATTCCCGTGCGGGATCGAATTTATTAGAGGCCGCGGAGTCCATTATCATGTGGGCATCTCCCAGATCATCACAGAATTTACCAACTCTCGTGGAATCCATAGGTGCACTAACGAACGTTTCAAAGGTTCTAGAGGGGGTAGTTCAAGTTATCTCTTCCGACCAAAAAGCTGCTTTTGAAAAACAATTACGGGTTTTGCAAAAACAACTTATGACTTTGAAATATCTAGCGACTTCCCTGACACCCAAAGATCCTGCCCAAAAGAGAGAATTCCTCGAACGTTTTCAAGGTTCTCGTGGCCCCGAGGAACTGTTTGCCAATTTAATTGCCCACGGGTATTTTTCAGCGGCCGAGAAAATGTGGAACTCCGGAATTCGCCCTGAAATCGGACACGAGGCGGCCATCGATTCCATTATTCGTCTTAATTCCAAAGTGAATCCTAGAGGTTACATGGCATTGCTGGAGGGACTCATCATGCCAAGTCTTAGCATTAGTTACGAGTTGCTTCCTTCGCTCTGGGTGTGGGCATGCCAGCTTGCTGATGAAATGGACGATCAGGGCCACCTGAAACAGGCAATTCATTTGTTACAGGTACGTTGTTGGCACGCGTTGCTTTATTGTGAACTATCGTGGATTCGTCAACGTAGTCCAATTTCTTATGCTTTATTTTCTTTGCTCTGTGTGTCTAACACTTAACATTTGATTTTATCAGGGAGTCGAGCGAGGTACAAACTCCTTGCAGCTCAGAGTTCACAATTCGTTCTCGAGGTTTTGTCCCTTTATCGAACGACCCATTCCTCAGAAGGCTAGGGTTCTGTTGTCGAAAAATACGTCTAACACGAAATTAAGCGTTCCGTCTTCTGGTGCCGATTCAGCTTCTTCTCCCCTTCAATCCGATGTGAAGACTGCATCTTTAAGAGGCTCGCAGAAACTGGAAACGCCTTACCCAACTGTATTAGAAATGGGACATTTCAAGCGAGGAGCTATGAAGTCCCAGCCAGTGTCGAGGAGCACCCAAAATGTAAAACGTGTAACAAATACAGGAGACGACAAGGAAGATGTCAAAGAAGACCGAGTGCGAGAAAAATTGCTTCACGGTAGGGCTCTTGAAGCTGCGCGGGCACTCGGCCTTGAGAAACGGGCTGCAAGTCTTCGCTCGTTCTCTGCTTTTGGCGGCATGCACAATTTTTCAAAGGAACTTGTTAGTTGTCTCTCGACTTCCGCGAAGAGCCATGAAGACCGCTGCTCAATCTTTGCAAACAAATTCAAGCCGTTTTGTGAAGCATTCGCTATTGATTTCAATGAATCATTATTGACGTATGTGCAGAAGCTCTGTCGCAGCACGAGCACCACAGCATTGACTATTCAAGAGTGTGCTTCTGGTGAGCAATGTCTGGCCTAAAACGTTTTAATGTGGTTTGAAGAAGTATTGATTCAACTCACCACATTTGATTTTCCTCCTGCATTCATAGTGGCACAATGCTGTGACAATGAATTAAAAAAATGCCAGGGCATTCTCATTGTTTTGAGAGCAGCCCTCTTCTGCAAATACTCCCGTCCATGGCTCACAGCATTGTCTCGAGATGCTGTGCAGTGGGCCATAATCGATCTTGGACTTAGGTCTGAACTCGTTGAAGCGTCTCGCTTGCTTTTAATTGACGGAATTGTGCGCAGATACTGCGGAAATGAAGGCGGTGATATGTTTCGGGTCGATAATCCCCGTCATGCAATGAGATTGCTCGATTTCATCACACAACATTTCCAAAGTGAGTCGGCACTTACGGACGCACTGGATCTTGCAGATGCCTTCAGTCATTTGAGTAGACTGGATGCATGTGCATCATTGTGTTGCAAGGCCTTAGGCAGTGGCTACATGGAGGTCTGTGTAAATCTCGTTGAAACGATTTACAAAAAAGACATCATTTTGGGTGACAACACCATTGACAGGGTCGCTTCTTTCTGTGAGGAATTGATTTTCGAGGCATCTCGGACCACATGTTTGGGGCTGACAGCCTCTCGCATTCATAGTCTGAAGGAAAGTGCAAAGTGCGCCAGTGCCACGGCTGTTGCCAGTGTTTCAATCGCACTAGCGCAGCCTCGTGTTGCTGATATCGATTTATATTCGACCCGCCAATATTTGGAAAATAAAAAATCAGACTTTGAAAAGATCAACGAGCTACAGCGCAATCACGAAGTGTATCTGTCGTGCCAGGACTTGTGGTCTACTACAACATTGTTGGATGTAGCAGCCTCGTTGATGCGTCCTGTTGTCACGGCATTGATGACCAACGACAAGAAGGAATGGAATGTGAATTTGTCGAGGGCCCGACGTGCTTGTTATCTTTTGGCAGGTGCATGCTGTGTCCCCGAGCTGGAATTCTGGTCAGCAGCTGCCTCGATCGTTTCTTCGCCACTCGAGTGGGAACACGATGATGGAAAATGTCTTCAATTTTTGAATGGCGTAGGTATTCTCGGAGGTTTACAAGCGGCAGATTCTATCTCTGCCAGGGTCATTCTTTCGGTGGCCTTTGCCCTTTGCTTGAAAGGCTCACACCAAGTCGCAGAGAAGACAGGTTTCAATGAAAACCTTGGAAGGGCCGTTGCTCTTGTTCACGATCATAGTCTTGTGTCGTGTCCCGACAACATAATACTTCAAGCGCAAAACCTGGCTACACTGACAGAAACAGTCTGGCACGTGTTGCTGAGAGGCGACGAAGGAGTTGGAGAAAAATTGGAGGTCTTTCGAAAGAATCTGCTGCAGCAATCCTGGTTTCCATTGGGAAATGTCGTGGACATGGAGGATGAAACCCCTTTGCTCTTCCATTCACCAGCGCTGCACCCAACTTGGTATATTGGCGATGGACTATTACTTCCACCATCAGAGTCAAAGGTTCGTTCTGTTGCTTTTTGCAGGGACATTATTCGCACATTTAATGTTTCCCGGCGCAAGCCCGTCCCAGTTGATAGCAGTGGTATTCAAGAAATGTACGAGTTTTTGATTCAACGTGGCGCACTCTCCGTTGGGCTTCGTCTTCTCTCCTGCTCTTCAAGCGTCCTGTTGTGCTCCCGCGTCCCAGGTAATGCGGTCAAGTATCTATCGGGTACCGTCCAGAAGCTCATTGCTACATCCGCTGAGCGTTCTCTCGGAGGTACAGGCAACGGAATCACCAACAATATGGTAGACTCCCATCACGCCGTGTCATTTTTATTATCATTGCCCATCAAACTTGCATTCAAGGTATGTTCTTGCAACGAATCTGTTTATTGAAAGTTGTTTATCGAGAAATTGATTTTCTTTCATTTAACTGTTATTCCTCCTTATTAAAATAGGTTTACCGATCAGCAGTCCCAACAGCGCTTTCAACCAGAGACTTTAGCCGAGTGATTGCCTTGGCCAACGTTGGAGCAATGGCTGGGGGTGGCAGTAGCGAAATTGGAGTTGACAGTGACAATTTGATTGTCAGTTGGAGCAAACAACAAAAGCTAGTTTCTCAGTGCCAGAAACTATCCCAGCAAGCGGTATGGTGGAGATTTCTCCAGAATCATCGAATCGATTTCGACCAAAAACTATTTTACGAGGATGACAATTCTGACACTACCAGTATCCCTTACGCGCAGTCGTTGATTGTGAAAATCATTGAAAGATTGCTATCTTTTGAAAGCAACAAGCGTGAGGATCTTGTCGACAGAGTATTGGCTAGTTTATATCGGTATGTCGATACATTCGGACTATCACGTGAAGACGCCGTCGAGGCTTTCATTGGACACCTCCTGAAAGACCAGCATGCATCGTTCGTTGGTGTCGAAGAGTGTGTCCGAACCTTGATCTCGTTGGTCCAACCGACCCTGCGGCGGGCGCTTGTACTACGTCGCTGTGTCATTGCGGCTGAACAAGATGACTACTATTTCAAAGATTACGAACATCTCCAGCTTATATTATTACTCTATCTTGAATGCCTTCATGGCATGCAGACCTTACATACCCAAATACCTCAAGCCGAGCAACAAATCCTAGAAGCTGAGCTTGAGCAAATTGACCGACGATGTGATGCACTTGCAATCCTCTCCTCGGTTTTCGAAGGCGACAAGAAGTGCGATCGCCCTCCGTTCGTGTCTTTTTTTCGCCCGCTCCCCAAAAATTTGAGCGATTATGCCATTGGTTATTCCTTGCCTCCTTCATGCGGCATTCTCGGAAACGTTGAGAGCAGCGAAAACGTTTTTGATCCGTTGGAGGCACTGCAAGTTGTATTACTTCGATCCTACGATGCTAACTTATCTGCTGCTTTGGCACCATTATGCCTACCGCTGGGGCTTCCAAACGGTTACATTCATGCACGATTTCTTATGGAGCACTTTCGGTGGTCGCAGCAGCAAGGGACGAATCCTCCCGAGTTGGAGACTGACGTCCTTCCAGTGCTGGGTAGGATCCAATCCTGTGGTGACAAAGCAGCACTCGCCGAATTCTGTAGTTCTTACTACACAAACAACGATCTCGTCCGACTCAAGTGTCTAGAGCTTGCTCTCAAGAGCGCCATCAAATATTCCAGTGAAGTGGAACAGAGAAAGAACAGATATTCCAGAAGTGTCAAGGATGCTTCCTCCCTGCACACACTGGAACAAGAAGTGGCACTTGCTTTAGAATCTGTCGAGCGTCTGAGCAAAGCCAAATCGGCACTTTCGGACAAAATAACTGTTGTTCAAGCGTTGTTGAATGACACTGCATCATCTGACATGACTAAACAGCTACTACAAAAACTCGACAAGGTACTATGGAGCTCTCAGGAAGCAACACCTCCTCCAGAAGCCGTGTTGGAGGTCTTGTTGATAGAGGCATCCCTCGTTGCTGCCCACGAGTCTATTAGCAGTACACCAATGTCAATGCAGGAGTTTCGACGATTTTCATCTACAGTCAATCGTGCCACCCAGGAGCTGACCGGTGAGCACAGTCATATTCGAGTTCATGAAATTACTCGGAGAATAACTCGTGGCTGGCTGTTTCGGGGCGACATTGATGCGACTGGTGAAGGAGATGTTCCATTGAAGCCGAGAGACAGCTCCGTAGCTGTAAGCTACCCCTCTAAAGTGACGATTCCAGATGATTGTGATGACAACGATGACACAATCAATTTTGTCATGGATCTCAAAATTACAACTAACGACGATGATGAAATTTCCTGGAATGGCGACAGCGCACTCTTGCCGAAGCGGGAAAACGGCAAGATTACGTCCGACGAAGAGTTTTCAGTCCTTCGAAAGTCCGAGCGCGAGGAAGCTGAAGAAACTACCACTCGCGTGGCACTCCGTGTAGCTTTTGTCCTTGGTGCCAGCCAGGAGGCAGGTCCCCAAAGTGATAACAACGAAAATTCAAGTTCACTGGCCAATACATCATCGACGCGCAAAGGCAAAGGGAGAGATCTCCTGGCAAAACTTGATGCGACCGGTGCTAGGAAGAATCGCTATGTGATGGAATGTGCAAAGGAGTTACTCCGCATTGTCTTCTTCGAAGACAGCAAGAATGTGACGTTTCTGATGCGTTATAGAGCCTTGCGCTCTGCAGCCATTCTTATTCCCCAAGAAGGGCTGGAACAAGTATGTGAAGAACAAGGCTATCTAATTTCTCACAGGAACTCTTTAAGTGCCTGTTGCTATGGATCGTATGTAGCATCCGAATGCGAGTCTCTGGGTCTGCCACTACCCCATTCGGATCTTGGACACATAAGTTCCATTCACTTCCAGTCATTTGCCCGGACACACTGGCGACATAATCGCGATAGTAACCTTAAGGGCTCTCGTGGGCGATTTTTGCTTCTGCTCTTGGAAATGACATTAAGGGGGGATGACGTTGACCAAACACTCGTTGAAACCCTTTTGCAAGAGATGAAAAGATTGAATCTCTTGCGGACACTTCTTTCGGCCTGTGAAAGCATTTTAATGTACAAGGAGAGTGTCGGAACTCAAGTCTTTGCGTCGTTCCTGTCCAAATGTGACATTCAAGTTCATTCGGCAACTCTCACTTCGGCGAATGCTGTTCTCGGAGAGCTCCAAGAAAAAGCTCAGTCCATTGGCTCGGACGAAGGAAGCGTGCTGGAAGCGACTAGAACTGTGCAGCGACTCGGATTCGTCGTTCAAGGATTTTCTAGTACTAATGGAGGCCAAGCTCAACTGGTTCGGTTCCTCGGAGCCTTGCAAGCAATCGGCTCGAAAATTTCTGGAAACAAACTTTTTTTGGAGCCTTTAAAGGATCTTTGCAGCAATTTGTTACGTCATGTGCACGATCGTGAACAGCGAGAGCAACTTTCTGATGGTTTGGAGAATGTTGGGCTGATTTAATGTTGCTATGTTGTATACGTTCATTTTGATTACTAGAGTAGTAGAGTAGACTAGTACAGTAGGTCTAGTTGTTGTTTTTCGTTCTTTCGGACATCTCGCCATTATTCGAAAGTAGTCTACTACTACTAGCAGCAAGTACATCAGTACTGCTGGTGGTGATGTACTAGAGTACTAGGAGTAGCTAGCTAGACTTCTTAGCTAAAAAATAATGTACGTTTTAGCTCTAGTAGTAGTTGCGCAGGTTCCACTGTACTACGTAGGGCTAAGGGTACATTTATGACCGCGTATTTTAGCAAGCAAAGCATACGGTAACAAAAAGATACATCGCAGTTTGATCGGAAAAGCCGGCGCTGGCCATGTACATTTTTGGTCCACAAGCAAACATTCACAACTCAAACCACCCCCGGCTCGTTGATAAGTAGCGCTCTATCCTTATCCCACCAAACATCGGTAACGCAACCAAACAAAACAATAAATGGATATTTCAAATGGGATGGATTTATCCGCAAGGAGCAATCATTCAGCCGGCAATGAGACTCCACGCAAAAACTCTCTGGGGCCTCCAGCCCCTCCCTCCTCCTCTGCCCAAGCTGCGTCTTCCTTGGCCCTCTTGTTGAGAGAAGACCGCTTGATGACAGAGCATGAGTTGCACGTTTCTAACAAACACAAACCCGAAGAAGTAGCCTTTGCCTATGCCGCAGCTCTGCTGGAGAATGAAACGGGTCACGCTGAAGTAACCCAACGGGCCGCGGATGCTCTCGCTGAAGTCCACCGCAAGTTAGCCTTGGTTGAGTCATTAGCGGAACGCGTTAGTCGAACCAGCCCTGAGGCTGTAGCTGGACCTCTGTTGCGTTTGCACGGTTATGCGACGGACAGCGACAAAAATAATGCTTCCTCCTCCTACTCTCCTGATAATAACAACAACAATAATAACGATAGCGACACCAACCGAACCACGCTGGCCACGGTTCGAGAACGAGCCGAACGTCTCAAGCGTCAGGGCGAAGTATTGGAAGGAGTTGCACGACGCGTGGAAACATCGTTGCAGAAAGGAATGAAGCGCATGGAAACCGTTACGTCTCGTTTGGGCCGCGTCCTCAGTTTATCAGCCACCCTCAAAATGATTTTGCGCCTCAAATTTGAAGCATCGAAATTGCAGGGCTACGAATTGGATGATGCTCGGGATTTGACTCGCGCTGCTGCTTCCGTTGCTGTGGTAGAAGATTTGCTGGCCCGCCCCGAGTTGGCAATCACCCGCCATGGCAGCATTGACGTCGTCGAAGATATTCGCCCCGGTATTGATAAGACAGCCACCGAAGTTAGACGTGCTGCTGCTTCCCTGTTGGAAAAACACCACCAAAATGCTACCTCTGCCAGCTCGGGGTCCTCGGCTGTGGTCCAGCTGGGAACAACTCTTCAGGTCTATTACCATTTGGGAGAATTGCCACAGGCTGCCTGGAAAGCTGTCGACCATGCCCTGCAAGCAGCCGACAAGGTATCGGCCGAATTTTTTAGCATCGAAACCATCGGGAAAATTACGGAGACAGCCACCACTGAAGCGAAGCATGCAGCAGGCGGCAAAGGTGGCGATGTCAACGCCCAGCGTATGCTTAAGAAGAAGCTGCGTGAATTGCGAGCAGCAGCTGCCTCCAAGTGGGGGGCAGGCATTACTGATGCGGCTCTCCAAGTCTGGAATTTGCATCGCGTTTTGTGTCGCAAAACAGATCCCGTCGGTCGTATTGTTTATGTAGATGTCGTGGCTGCTGCCGATATTCCAGAAAAATACCAACGTAAAGACACCAGCCCCAAAAAGAAAGCAGACTTTAACATTTTTTCTCTGTTTTGGGAGCAGCTTTGCGTCACCATCGCCGATCGCGTCGAAGAGAATTTTGCTCGCGACAAAGGTAAATTTTCTGCCGATATCGCGGCTTTGTATCCTGCCGTACGATCTGCGTCCTTGGATATGATGGGGTTTTTGCAGGACACCATGCACGCAGGGGTCGGAACTGCAACTCTTGAGGATGCTGCATCTGGAACGGCAGGGGGCATTCTCGGAGGGTCGTCTGTGCTGGACGATACTTTCATTGGATGTAGTACATCCTTCTCGGAAGTCAATCAAGCACAAGCAATGCTTGGAATTACAAGCGCCGACACTTGGACCCGCGCGGAGAATTCAGAAGCCGCCACGTCGTCCGAAAATTTCATGTCATCGGCGAGTGCGCTGACGTTGTCAGCTATTTTCCAATCAGTCGAGTGGAAAGTTTTTGAAGGAAGCGTTGCACCTAAAAAGGGCCTCCTTCCCCTACAAGGAGCCTTTCAACAGGCTTCCATGGAAAGGCTCTGCGCTCCTCTGCAATACATGTTCCCCGAGAACGTTTCAATAGAAGAGAATGGTTTGGCAGCATCAACCCTTCCGTTGCTACCATCCAAATACGACGTGCAGAAGTTTGACGAAATCATTCGACAAGAGTTGTCCTTGGCGGATCCACGAGAGGGCGGTGGAGATTTATCGGCGGTCAGAATGATTGCTGAATCGGTAGGTCGCATGGTGCGCCAATTCTGCGAACAAGCGAAGAATGCGCTATGTAGTCCAGCCGACGATGCCTGTCTCAATGCTGATGGCACTTTAACTAATATTATGACTCATGATGTCAAGGTGACCAAGATTTTGGTACGTCTTGTGTGTTAGTACATTGTATTTCGCTGGGTTGTTTGGGAATCATTCCTCAAATTCTACAATACTCCTTTACCTGCAGTACACCTTGACGACTTACCTGAGGCAAACCCCCGAAAAGACATTTGTTGCACCGTACCGTCCGGCCACAACGCAACAGCACGAAGAAGCCGCAAGCATCTGCCAAGCAGCTTTGGCCCCTGCCATCAATGACATTGAAAAGATGGCCAGTTCCATCCTTGCACCGCTCATTCGTGCTCTCAACCGGCGCGTTGCTGGCACCATTGCGCGTGTTCACTTGGGTGTCTACAAAGACGAAAAAGAGGGAGCTGGTGTGGAAGCTGACGGTCCTTCTTTCGTTCAACAGCACCTAGCGAGTATTTTCGATCAATTTGCCAAAAACCAACTCTCCAAGTTACCTCCGGAATACGGCGCCATCGTGGCATCTGCGGTTTCAGTCTTTTCTGTCTACACGTTTGTATCGAGCGTGGCATTGATCCGACCTCTGAGCGAATCGGCACGCCTTCACATTACTCAGGATTTAGCCGACATTGAATTGATCTTGGAGCAGTTTATTTCCAAGACGAACCATTCCAATATTTCACTTAGTCACATTGACAATGGCAAACCCTATGCAGAGCTCCGGGCGGTACGACAAATGCTCTTTTGGTCGGGATTGGATAATAAGGAGAGGCAAGCTTCTGTGATTGCCAAGTCGATGTTGCGTGAAAGCTGGATCAAAGACGTCAGACCATCTACTGTCTGTCATTTCCTTTTTTCCTTCGCACCCAGTTTGTTGTCTTCGCCCCATCACTCTAAGCGGATGAGAGCCGAGGATTACGTTGGCACGCTCGTACACTATGATGCCCAGATTGAAGATAGAGAGGCACAAGCTTGGATGGTTATTATGGCGTGTTGTGATGCCTACCACCAACGCGAAAGTGTGGACCGTGGACACACGGACGGAGATCCTAGAGTTTCGCGCATCCTCATGGATCTAGGTCCTGACTTGCTCCGTCAAGCTAGACGCCACGAGTAAGCCCGCTTTTTTCATTACTAGTAGTTTCCAAAATTGTCGTTCAAAACCCTACCTGCTTGTTTCGTTTGACATACCCGAGTTCGACGAAACTGTGTTTTTGACATAATTCCTTGGGAATCCCCGCCGAAAACTGCTTTCGATTGACCTTGGCTTTCTTCTACTCTTCCCCTCTCAGAATCATGCCGGGTACGCACAGGTACATTTTTTAGGCGAACAGCGATAGCGTCTTGACTACTGTAGTTCTTTGATTATACGCGTGTACACGATTTCCTTTTGTCTCCTGACGGCTGGCCTGTCTCTTCTCTTTGGCGACGGGGTATGTTTGTCCTTTTCGAGCTGCTCTCACGGCCCTGGTCCGAATGGTTTGCTAGAGTACTTCTGAGTAGACGACTACTACCATAATGGGAGTGCTTTGCGTGAAGCAAGGTTGTGCGACAATGAGACGTGCATCACGAGTCAATGTTTCAGAGCCAGCCGAAGGGAACGTGAGACAAGGAGACCCGAATCCGACGTCACCGGAATGACCCGAAATGCCCCATCCCGTCTCCCACTCAGAAA
>Ga0210036_1001180_pt1 | contig 29620 bp, 23 predicted proteins | sample CryGeymeta201515_FD_185469 | JGI IMG/M metagenome (GOLD analysis project Ga0210036, IMG submission 185469) | Groundwater microbial communities from Crystal Geyser aquifers in Utah, USA - Crystal Geyser metaG 2015-15 (SPAdes) (version 2) | ecosystem: Environmental > Aquatic > Deep subsurface >...
AAAAAACCAGAAATTGATTATCAACCTGTTACAAAATAAACCGAGCCAAACAACCCCATTTATACCCAAAAATACTTCATTTTAGGCTGCTTTTTCTTGGATTTTGATGATTTGGCCGCAAGTTGGGCTAATACTTCTGCCCGACGTTCAGGATCTGGTATTAAATCCTCCATCCGGGGCTTTTTGGTTCTTTTTGTCTTTTTCATATGCCAAAGTTATTAATGTTATACTTTTTTTGCTTTGACACACTTTTTTGAACAGTCTCACGATCGTGTCATTACATAAACCGATCGGGTCTTTACATAAGGTGTTCGTGTCTTTGCATAAGAAGTTCGAGCCATTGCATAAGCCTTTCGAGTCTCTCAACAAATCAACAAATCAACAAAGAACCTCTTGGCTCTTTTCTCTTGTCTCTTACCTCTTCATATCCCTTCACTAATTTATACTGTTTCTAAATTAACAAAGGGCATTTATACTATTGAAAATCTTAATTTTATGCTCATATTTAGATTCGTCCTAAATAGGTTGAATTATTACTGCACAATGAATATATCTATACATTTGCATATATCTATTTGTTAAAAATGTAACAGTAAAAGTTAACTGAAAATCAAAACGATATGTCTTCAATGAAAAACTTTACCACAGCAATCACTTTCTTTCTGGCCATTATTGCGCCACTGGTGATTGTTACGGTAGCGCTACGTCAGCCGGATGGCGAAAATGCCCAGCTGGAAGCGCTAAAGGCCAAATACCCTATCGAACATCAGGCGGGAGTGGATCACAGCAAAATGGAAATATTACAACAGGATTTTCAAAATCCGCACGAAATCACAGCGGCTTGTTTGAGCTGCCATACCGAACGCGGTCATGAGCTGATGCAAAGTGCGCATTTTACCTGGGAGCGCGAGGCTTATATTCCGGGGCGGGGCGTAACCTATCTTGGGAAGAAAAACCTGATCAATAATTTTTGTACAGGAGTCCAATCAAACGAAGGCGCCTGTATGAAATGTCATGCTGGCTATGGATGGGGGGATAAGGAATTCGATTTTGAAAACGAGTACAACATCGATTGTATTGTTTGTCATGACAATACCGGAACCTACAAAAAAGCCAGCGGCGGAGCGGGTTATCCGGTAATGGGTGAAAATGGTCCGGATTTCAAAAAAATTCTGGCAAGTGTGGGACAACCTAAAAGCGAAAACTGTGGTGCTTGCCATTTCCACAGCGGAGGAGGAAACAACGTGCGACACGGCGATCTGGAGATGGCACTACTCACCGCCGGACGCGATGTGGATGTGCATATGGGTGTTGATGGTATGCACATGAATTGTGTAGATTGCCATACAGCAGAAAACCACGTCATGAAAGGCCGTTACTATGGTGTTTCTTCTACCAATACCCAGCGGATGAGTTGCGAGGAATGCCATACTGCTTTTCCACATCAGGAATCAATCCTGAATGAGCATTCTATCAAAGTGGCTTGCCAAACCTGTCATATCCCTGTTTATGCCAAAGTGAACAAGACGAAAATGTCGTGGGATTGGTCCACCGCAACGCGCAAAAAAGATGGTAATCCTTACGAAGAATTAGATGAAGAAGGAAATGCTACTTATGCTTCCATCAAGGGGAATTTTGATTGGCAAAAGAATGTAGAGCCTGAATATATTTGGTTTAATGGTACAGCGGATCATCACCTGCTTACAGATCGCGTAGATACCACACAGCCATTTCTCAAGATCAATACTTTGATGGGTGAATACCGCGATCGCGACAGCAAGATTATTCCAATAAAAATACACCGCGGCCGCCAACCATACGACACCGAAAACCTTACCATCATTCAGGCTAAACTTTGGGACAAAGAAAAAGGAAAAGGAGCACTGTGGCTTGATCTGGAATGGGAACGCGCCATCGAAGAAGGTATGGCCTATGTGGATATGCCTTATAGTGGAAAGCATGATTTTGTTGCAACAGAAATGTATCTACCTGTAAATCATATGGTTTCTGATGCCAGTGAAGCAGTAAGTTGTAAGGAATGCCACACCCCCGTAAACGGTCGTCTGGCAGCACTCAACGATTTTTATATGCCCGGCCGCGATCGCAACGAATTGTTGGATTTTGCCGGCAGGATACTGTTGATCCTATCGCTCTTTGGTGTGGCAGTGCATGCCGTAATCCGAATTATTTCTGCTCGTAAAAGTAATATGGCTCAAACCCATTAAAAACAAAACCTCATGAGTAACAATACAAAAAAAGCATACGTTTACAAAGGTTTCGAGCGCTTCTGGCATTGGAACCAAAGCCTGCTCATTTTCCTGCTTGCCCTCACAGGTTTCGAAATTCACAGCTCTTTCAACCTGTTTGGCTACGAAACAGCTGTTGACCTGCACAACAAATCTGCCTGGGCCTTTATCATCCTGATCATCTTTGCCATCTTTTGGCATTTTACGACAGGCGAATGGAAACAATACATCCCAACTACGGAAAATTTGCGGGCACAAGCCGAATTTTACCTGTTTGGAATCTTTAGAAATGCCCCTCATCCAACAAAGAAAACAGTCATTTCAAAATTAAACCCTCTCCAAAGGCTGGTCTATTTAGGCCTTAAAGTGTTGATAATTCCGGTGATGGTGGTGTCGGGCTTGCTTTATATGTTCTATCGCTATCCCCAGGACGGCGGCATCGAATTTATTAATATTGATAACCTGGAGATTATTGCGCTCTTTCATACTTTTGGAGCTTTCATTTTGATGGCATTTGTAATCGTACACCTGTATCTGATTACAACAGGACATACGGTTACTTCAAACCTCAAAGCAATGATTACCGGCTGGGAAGAACTGGATGATAATGAAGCTGAAAAAAAGAAAAATGAAGAGGCAAAAATATAATATTATGAAAAGAATCCAATTCCATTTGCTCTTGCTGCTGTTGGTAGGGTTTGCCTTACTGCCAGGTTGCAGTGAGCAAAATGATAAGCCTGTCCAATCACCTTTAAATACGGTTTCTGGTGGAGACCTGGCAGCTTACTTCGAACAGCACAGCAATTATATTAATACGCCAATTGCACCAGCAATCGTAAATGCAGCAGATATTTACCGTAATCGCTCAAACAATATCAAAATAATCGACTTGCGTCCCGAAATTGAGTTTGAATCGGGCCATATCAAAGGTGCAGTCAATATCCCAACAAAAGGCCTAATGAGCCAATTCCGCAACTCTATTGATGCACAGGCTTTTGATACTATTGTTTTGGTTTGTTCCAAAGGACAGACAGCAGCTTTTGCTACCGGATTGCTTCGCCTGCTGGGTTATGACAATATTTACAGTTTGCGTTTTGGAATGAGTTCATGGAACAAAGCCATAGCAGAAGTTGGCTGGGACAAAAATGTGGGTAATGCGCTGGTTGATAAACTAGAAACCGATAGTCATCCCAAACCTGCCAAAGGTACTTATCCTGAAATTGAAAGCACAGCAAGTCTGCCCCTCGAAATTGCCTTTGAACGCGCTGATACTTTACTAAGCAAACCTAGCAAGACCTACTTAATAGATTACAAAGCCATTACCGAGAATCCGGGAAAGTATTTTGTGGTCAATTACTACCCTGAGGATAAATACCTGAATCCCGGTCATTTGTCCGGTTCGATGCAATACACACCCAAAAAAGCCTTACTCACCACTACCGATCTGAGCACTTTGCCAACAGATCAACCCATTGCAGTGTATTGCTTCACCGGACAGCACAGTGCTACTGTTGTGGCCTACCTCAAAATGTTGGGCTATGATGCCTATTCCGTGAAGTTTGGCAGCAATGCCTTTATCAACGAAACGCTGAAACAAACTGAAAAGAAAGCTGGTCATTATTGGTCAGCTATACACAAAAATAATTTACCCTTATCCACTGCTGCACAACCTGCTGCTGCTGATGCGCCGGCTATAGAGATTAAATCCGTCCAGGGTGGATGCTAAAAAACATAAACCGTATATGAACCCTTACCTGGCCGGTTTTCTGCTGGGTCTGGTTTTGCTGGCTGCATTTTTCATCACCGGGCGCGGACTTGGTGCCAGTGGTGCAGCTAAAAGTGTTGTAATAGAAACGATTGGAAACATTGCACCGGATTATGCGGAGCAAAACGCCTTTTATGCTTCCTTTTTTGCCACGGGCGATGGACGACCAATGAAAAACTGGCTGGTTTACCTTACCATGGGATTGCTTGGCGGTGCTTTCTTTTCCGGCTTTATGTCGGGAAGGGCTGGTTTTGCTATCGACAAAGGACCGCGTATCAGCAATGCCAAAAGACTGATTTTTGCCGGCCTGGGAGGGATACTTTTTGGTGTGGGCGCACAGTTTGGTCGCGGCTGTACCAGTGGCGCTGCCCTCAGCGGAATGGCGGTGCTTTCCACAGCAGGTTTCCTTACGATGATGGCCATCTTTGGAACAGGCTTCGTCATCGCTTATTTTTTTAGAAAACTTTGGATCAACGGATAAACACAAGAACTTATGGGACCATTAATTCCTCAAGGATTCGTAAACTCCGACCTGAACCTTTTCTTTGCTTTTGTGATAGGTTTGGGCTTCGGCTATGTGCTCGAGCAGGGCGGATTTTCCAATTCGCGCAAACTGGCGGGTGTTTTTTACGGCTATGATTTTGTGGTGCTGCGGGTGTTTTTTACCGCTGCCATCACTGCTGCACTCGGCCTGTTGCTGTTTAACTATATGGGCTGGGTAAACTATGATTTACTCTATATCAACCCCACCTACCTGTGGTCGGCGCTTGTGGGCGGTGTGATCATGGGATTTGGCTTTATTTTGGGTGGTTTCTGCCCCGGAACTAGCATGGTAGCCGCCGTTATTGGTAAAATTGATGCCATGGTATTTGTGCTGGGACTGATGATTGGAGTTTTCTTTTTCGGTTCATTTTACGATGAGTTTGCACCGCTTTATACCAGTGGTGATTTGGGTAAAGTATTCATTTTTGATACCCTGAATATGAGCCGTGAATGGTTTGTGTTTTTGCTCGTGCTGATTGCGCTGGCAGCTTTTATCGTAACACGTAAAATAGAAGACAAGGTGAATGGACTGGAGTCTCGGCAAGGCTTATTTGCTCCGCTTTATATAGGGCCTTTCTTCCTGATGTTGGGAGTGGCTGTGTTGCTTTTGCTCCTGCCCGAAAGCCCGCGCGCTAAATGGTTCGAAACGGATGCACAAACCATCCTCAAAGAGGCCGCCGAAGGTAAACAGTATGTGGATGCTGACGAATTGGCTTACAAACTCCTCAACCCAAAAGAAAATAATTATTTGCTGGTGGATGTGCGCAACGATGCGGCCTTTGCCGAGTTTACGCTCCCTGGAGCATTGCATATCCCAACGGCAAAAGTGCTTGATATGGGGTATAAAAAGCTCTTGCAGGAAAAGAATCAACCGGTCTTGTTTTTTGGCTTTGACGATACCGATGCCAATCAGGCATGGCTCGCCCTGAGAAGAAGCGGAATGGAAGATATCTTTGTCCTCGAAGGCGGGTTGAACAGGTTTTTCTACCATATTTTCCAGGCGGAAAACAAGCCAGGCAAATACAACGAAATGAAGCAATTTGAAGCGCGTTTTATTGAGCGGGCCCGCGAGGCTTTCCAATCGGGAGAAGCAGCACAAAAGATTAACGTGAAGGCTAAACCGGTTACTACTATTATCGAATTGAAAGCACCACCAGCCGGACAAGGTGGTTGTTAACCAATAAAACCAAGGAAAATGAATACAATCAATGATAAAATGCTTGCCAATGCCGCACTGCTTTTTGTGCTGGCACTGGTGTTTGTGATACTGATACAATGGGTGATGGCGCCTTCCTATAGCCTTACTAACGAAGCAGTTTTGGAACAAACCGCACACGAAAATATACTGATAAAGCCACAGCAGTTAAAAACCATGCAAGCTGACCAATCGCTGAAGGCTTTTACTCTCCTTGATTTGAGTGGCAAACTCAAAAGTAAGGACGCTTTTGGCGCGGTGCTTTCAGTTCCTTTCGCCGAACTGCTGGATTCAGATCAGCTGAAAGCCATCAAAAAAGCAGATCAGCTGCTGGTAGTTGGTGATAAAGAATCGGAAGCCCTGATGGCTGTTCAATTGTTGATGGCTAAAGGCGTAGCCAATATCACTGCTTTGGCTAATGATGCTGCCTATACAGATCAGGTGCTGGAGCAGGAATTGCAGGCCGATTTTTACAATGCCCATGCCGAAAAAGCCCGCTTCGATTACGGACGCTTCTTTAAAGGACAAGCCAGCGGCAACAAAAAAGCGAATGCCAATCAATCCGAAGTGCCCGGCGCCGTGAAGGTAGTGGCAGCTGCTGGTGGGTGTTGAGGGTTTGCTTTAAAAGAAACCTTCAAGGCAAATTCTGAACTCAGCGATTAATTACCACTTTTGAGCTGGCTTTTCGATTATCACTCTCAACAGATAAGAGCTAATAACCCTCCCCAATATTGGAAATATCCAGCTGTAATGAAGTATAGAAATTTGAGACTTTCTGATGTAGGATTGTAAGTCCAAAAAGGTCTGACAAACTTATCATGATGTTTTGTTACAGATCGAAATTGCGCAAATCGACACGCAGCTGTTGGTTAGTCGGGTTGGGGAAATGATGGATGGTGGGGTTAGTTATTTTTGCTTACTGAGGTAAAAGATGTTTCCGGCAAGGTTGTCAAAATTATTTCCATGAAAAAATGCAGTTGTTTAACTGCTGGAACCCAAAACTTTTTTTATACCTTTAGGCCATATTAACCAAACAACTGGTTTTATGGATCAAGCATACACCAGTTAATTGCAACACTTTTGCATCTGGCACTACGGAAACACAGCTGTTTTTTTGGGATAATAACAACATTTACATGGGATAAAAGTAAAGCCTGGAAATCTTGATGCTTAGAGCATTTGCACCTTGAAAATATGCAATTTCTCTAAAGACTATGAGTTTCCTGAACCTGATAATCAGGAGAAAGATGGTGGTTTTACGGCTGCTCTTCATAAAGCTTTTCAAGAGGCTGTTGAAGATGGTGCTTTATAAGAGATAATGCCAGGGGAAATTGGTGTACTAATCAATATTTAATGAAATTCAAAAATAGTTTATGACCAGCGAAATCCTCATATACAAAAACCAAGACGGCAACATTAAAATAGATGTTCGATTGGAAGAAGAAACTGTTTGGCTTACCCAGTCACAAATGGGACAATTGTTCGGTAAGGACAAGCGTACTATTTCAGAGCATATCAGAAATATTTTTAGCGAAGGAGAACTGGACGAAAATATGGTTGTCCGGAAATTCCGGACAACCACTCAACATGGAGCTATTCAGGGCAAAACGCAAGAACATGAAGTAAAAGGCTATAATCTGGACGTTATTATTTCGGTCGGCTATCGGGTGAAATCGGTTCAAGGTACGCAATTCCGTATTTGGGCAACACAGCGATTAAAGGAGTACATCATCAAAGGTTTTACCCTGAATGATGACCGCTTTAAATCGGGTAGTTCAATGAACTATTTTAACGAACTGCAGGACCGTATTCGGGAAATACGCCTGTCAGAGAAATTCTTTTACCAAAAAATAAAAGACATCTATGCCACCAGTATTGACTATGACCCGAAAGATGAAAAAACCATTGAATTTTTCAAAATTGTACAGAATAAATTGCTTTGGGCAATCAGCCAGCAAACCGCAGCCGAACTGGTTTATCGGCGGGTGGATGCCAGTTTGCCTTTGATGGGAATGCTGTCTTATGACAAAAAGCAAGTTGCTTCCATTAAAAAAGCCGAAGTGAGTATAGCCAAAAACTATTTGAATGAAGATGAAATGAAACTTTTAGGCTTGTTGGTAGAGCAGTATTTGGCATTTGCCGAAACAATGGCACAGCAACAAACGCCAATGTATATGAGCGACTGGATTGAACGTTTGGACGGAATATTGAAAATGAATGGTCGGGAATTGCTCACTCATGCAGGAAAAATTAGTCATCAAATGGCATTAGAAAAATCAGATGATGAATATAAAAAGTTTAAAGAAGAACAAAAGAAACTTGAAAAAGAGCAGAGTTTAAAGGAAATCGAAGCGGATATCAAGAAATTGAAAATGTTTTGAACAATGATAAAAAAGATTATCCTGGAAGTGAATTGTTCTGCCATACACAATTGCAATTACTCATAAATTGTTCATTTATTCGATGATTTCAAACTTTGCTATACCCATTAAACCTCACCACTTCCTCAAAGCTTTTTCTGATTTTCTGTCTTTGGCGATACGCTTCGGGCGGATAGCCAAGTGTAATTAAAAGTGCCAGGCTTTTGTTTTTGGGTATTTGCAGCAGTTTCTTAATACCGGATTCATCAAACCAGCCCAGCATGCAAGTGCCTAATCCCAGCTCGGTGGCTTGCAGACAAAAATGCTCAGCAGCAATGCCGATATCCATCAGTGGAAACTCCTTTTTTTTGAGTCGTCCTCCCAATTCAGTGAGCAGTTTTGGTTTTTCCAATACCAGGGCAACCACCACAGGAGCCTGATCTACAAACAGGTTAAAGGTGTTGAGCGGCCCACTGCTGAGGGCTGCAAGTTGTTTTAGCAATTCAGGATCATTCACCACAACAAAGGTCCAGGGCTGGCTGTTGCTGGCTGAAGGCGCCAGGCGTGCAGCTTCGAGACAAAGTTTGAGTTTTTCCTCCTCTACCGGCCTGTCAAGGTATTTTCGCACACTTTGACGCTTTAAGATCAGTTCCTGAAACTTCATGGCTTTATTCGTTTAAAGTGAAAATCCTGCACCTTGTTACCGGCTGTGTTTTCGGTTCTGGCCTTGAGGATGCTGTCGTTTTTGAAGGTATAAATGATACGGTTTGGATAGTCGTGTGCCAGGTTTTCGAAACTCCAGCTGTTGCCCGATTTTTCTTTCAAGGGAAAGGCTATGCTTTGGCCATCATTTTGTCCGGATGCCTGTGCTTCATACATCCAATTTCCTTCTTTTTGCCTCAGACGGATGTTTTCCAGGATCAGGGTGTCATTTCCTTTAATAGTAAAGCCCTTTCCCTTTAAACTTGAGTCGGACATCAAAGTCCATTGTTCGTAAAAAAGTGGTCCCTGTTCGGTTTTCCAAACGCCTTGTAAGCTGTATAAGTTTGAGGAAGGATGCTGGCAACTCAGCAAAAATCCCAGTATTAGAACCATGAAGAAAAGCCTGAAAGCAGGACTGAATCTCATGGGTTTACTTTTTTTGTTGCAGCCTTTGTTGCAGCTCAGCGGTTTGGTTTTCGAAGCCTTTTTTGCCGAGCAGGGCAAACATATTCTTTTTGTAGGCTTCCACGCCTGGCTGATCAAAAGGATTCACCTCGAGCATATAACCACTTAACGCGCAGGCCATCTCGAAGAAATAAATCAGTTGTCCGAGTATGTCTTCTGATACTTCGGGAATCCGGATACGGAGGTTTGGCACACCTCCATCCACATGAGCCAGCGTAGTGCCCAGCTCGGCCATCAGGTTGACTTCCGAAAGGCGTTTGCCGGCTATATAATTCAGTTGATCCAGATCAGAATCTGCTTGGGGGATGCGTAAGTCGTGTTTGGGTTTTTCAACGGATATCACAGTTTCGAAGAGGTTTCGCAATCCGTCCTGAATATACTGCCCCATCGAATGCAAATCTGTTGTGAAGCCAACCGCAGCCGGGAAGATACCTTTTTGGTCTTTGCCTTCGCTTTCGCCATAGAGTTGTTTCCACCACTCACTGAAATAAAACAACTTAGGCTCGTAATTGACCATAATCTCATTGGTTTTGCCACTGTGATACAAAGCCTGACGGGCAGCAGCATAAAGTGCGATAGGATTGCCATGAATCTTTTGCACGGCCCTGCTCATGGCTTCCATTTTCCGGGCTCCGGCAATCAGTTCATGGATGTTGATTCCTGCCATGGCAATGGGCAGTAAACCCACTGGCGTAAGCACTGAATAGCGTCCTCCCACATCATCAGGTACTACATAGCTGGTGTAGCCTTCGCTGTCGGCCAACTGCTTAAGGGCGCCACGCGATTTGTCGGTGATGGTCACAATGCGTTTGCGGGCTTCTTCCACCCCATATTTTTGTTCGATATGGGTGCGCAACATGCGGAAAGCAATGGCAGGCTCTGTTGTTGTACCCGACTTGCTGATAACAGCCAGGCTATAGTCTTTATTATTGAGATATTCCAACAATTCGGCCAAATAATCCTCGCTGATATGATGACCGGCATAGATAATTTGTGGGGTATTTACGTTAGTTGCAAAATAGCTTTTCAGGGATTCTATCACTGCGCGTGCACCCAGGTAGGAGCCTCCGATACCAATCACAACAAATACTTTCGATTTGGCTTGCAGGCTTTTTGCATGTGCACTGATTTGATCGAGCAATTTATCCGAAGTGGCCGAAGGCAAATCTACCCAGCCCAGGAAGTCGTTTCCGGCTCCGGTTTTGTTGTAAATCTTACGATAGGCCGAGATCACTTGGCGATCAAAGGCATTGAGTTCTTCTTTGGAAACAAAGTTATAAAGCTGATCCAGTTCAAGTTTTAGATTGATCATATTGATGGTTTTAAGGCAAGTATTTGCCTGCGAAAATACGAATTTAAATCTTTTATGACAGTCTGAAATAGGGTGTTTTCAGGTCATAATTTGTACAAACGAATTAAAGAGGGCAAAAAAAAGAGGCGGGAACCACTCCGCCTCTGAACCAAAAACCAAAATTTATGAAAACCTTATTAACGCACAATGTGTATTACATAAATTCTTGGTAAACCAAAATTACATGGGATTGTTAAGAACTGATGCAAAAATATATCAAAAAAATCCGATGGGTTGTTAACGAAATCTAACAGTTGTTAACAATTGTTAATGGTCTGTTATTCATGCAGATGAATGCGCTAATTTTGCTTTATGAATAAACAGTTAATTGCCGGAATTATTGTTGTGATGACCATCGCCTTGATTGGCTTGATGGGCATACAGGTTTACTGGATTGGTGATGCTGTTAAAGTGAAGGAAGCCACTTTCGTTCGCGACGTAAATCAGGCTATTTCGTATGTGGTTGTCACCCTTGAGAAGGAGGAAATGCAGCGGCAATTTCAGCGGCAGTTGCAGTTGATGAACCATCGTGCAAATATTCTTTCGGCATATGATTCAGTAAGTCAAAGCCTGATGAGTGAGTTACAAAATCCCATGACCATTGCGGAATATCAGGCTTTTTTACGAAAAACCGTTATTGCGCAGGATATGATACAGGATATGATTCTGGGCTATCGGCAGGCCTCTTCAGAAGGAAATGAGCTAAATCCTTTGCGAATTGATTCTTTGATCAGAAGTGAGCTAAACAGGCATGGCATCAATACTACTTATGAGTTCGGTATTTACAGCCCGCCCCGCAATGCCATGCTGGTGCAAAAAAGCGGGCGCTATCCGCAACAGCTGTTAACCGAAGGTTTTGCTTTTGAACTCTATCCTACTTTGGCAAGTCAGCGCCAGTCGCAGCAATTGTTGATGTATTTTCCAAATGAGAAGCGTTTCCTGATGAGTCAGCTTTGGGACTTATTGGGTATTTCCGGCTTGTTGATTTTGATCATCATCCTGAGTTTTTCGGCCACCATATTTACCATCATCAGGCAAAAGAAACTCTCAGAGATGAAGAGCGATTTTGTAAACAATATGACGCATGAGTTCAAAACACCCATTGCCACGATTGGTTTGGCTTGTGAGGCTTTGCGTGATCGTGATGTGGCCAAATCGGAGGAGTTGTATTCCACCTATATCAGCATGATCAACGAGGAAAATAAAAGGCTGGGAACTATGGCAGAGCGCATTCTGCAATCGGCAGTGATGGAAAAGGGAGAGTTGCGCTTGCATAAGGAAACAGTTGATTTGCACGAGATTGTGATGGATGCCGTGAAGTCGAAGAAACTTCAGGCTGATCAAAAGCTGGGTGAAATATTCGCCGATCTAAAGGCTGAAGCAACTGCTGTGGAGGGGGATAAAGTTCACCTGAAAAATGTAGTTTTGAATCTGCTCGATAATGCCATAAAATACACTGAAAATAAACCTCATATTGAGGTACGCTCGCGCAATATCCCTCATGCCATCGAGATAAGTGTGCAGGATAATGGCCCGGGTATCAGCAAAGCCAACCAAAAGCGTATCTTTGAAAAATTATACCGCATCCCCACAGGCAATGTTCATAATGTTAAAGGCTTTGGCTTGGGACTTAGTTACGTAAAAAGCATTGTGGAACAGCATGGCGGAACGATTAATCTGAACAGTGAACTTAAAAAAGGAACAACATTTTTTATCCGGCTGCCATTAAATGGTGCAGCATTAAATAAGTAAAGCTATGGAACAACAGATCAGGGTTTTATTAACGGAAGACGACAAGAATTTAGGTACTATCCTCAAAGCCTATCTCGAAGCAAAGGGTTTTCCAACAGTGTTATGCACCGATGGACGGGAGGGGCTGGAACGATTTAAAAGAGAGGATTTTCAATTTTGTATTCTGGATGTGATGATGCCGGTGATGGATGGCTTTGCACTGGCAGCAGAGATCAGAAAGTTGGATCAGAAAGTGCCTTTATTGTTTTTGACTGCCAAAACTTTGCAGGACGACAAACTTCAGGGTTTTGAGCTGGGGGCAGATGATTACCTCACTAAGCCTTTTAGCATGGAAGAGCTGCTGATGCGCATGAAAGCAATTTTGCGACGTTCGGCGGAAGACACTGTTAGACCTACACAATTTGAATTGGGGGATTTTACTTTCGATTATAACCGGCAGCTGCTGCTAAAAGGAACCGAAGAAAGTAAACTTACTTCCAAAGAGGCTGAGCTGCTGAGACTCTTGTGCGAAAACATGAATAAAGTGCTCGACAGGTCTGTGGCTTTGAACAAAATTTGGTTTGATGATTCCTATTTTAATGCACGCTCAATGGATGTGTATATTACAAAGCTGCGCAAATATTTCAAGAATGATCCCAAGATCGAATTAATGAATGTGCATGGCGTTGGTTTTAAACTGGTTGTGAATGACTAACGTCCGTTCAGACTTACTTTTTCAGGAAGATTAAGGTTTTTTGAAGCCGGGAAAAGTTCGTAGCTGGTGTCGTTAATGATGTCCCAAAAATTATCTGAACCTGGTCCTTTATCCTTATTTGTAAGCACAATCAAGGCTTTTTGTTGCCGCATATCTCTCAGGAAAAAAGTTCTGAAGCCTTTCCACCAGCCATAATGGTAAACAGTGCTATCGGCCTTTCCGCGGATACGCCAACCAAATCCATAATTGTCGGCACGCCGCCGATGGCGTGGGCTTCCGGGCGTAAAAGCCTCTTTGAGCAGGCTGTCGTGTACCAATAATCCATAATCCAGTGCCAGGTTGAATTTGTAAAGATCTTCGACTGTGGAGAACATATTTTTATCACCCATAACACCATTCAGGTAGTCGTTGCGTACGTGTATGGCACGCCAGCCGCGATGATCGTAACCCGGCACCCCGATTTCGATATAGGCCGAAACCACAGTATCATCCCGCATATTGTAAATCTGTGAGTGATTCATCCCAAGTGGTTTAAAGATACGCTGCTGCATAAAGTCTTCAAAGTGCTGGCCACTAACGCGTGCTACAACAGAAGCCAGCAGAGCATAATTGGTATTGCAATAATGAAAACCGCGATCAGGCTGAAAATAGGGTGATGGTTGGTATTTTACAAAAAGTTCAATCATCTTTTCATTAGTGAGAGGGATGGTTTTGTCGGTCCATTTTTCATGTGCCAGCGACTGATAGCGTGATAAACCGGATCGATGATTAAGCAAATGGCGCACGGTAACACCTTCGTAAGGCCATTCGGGAATATATTTTCTGATGTCCACATCATATTCCAAAAGGCCATCCTGACGCAGGATCATCACCGCCATGGCGGTAAACATTTTGGAAACCGAGGCCAACTCAAACTGACTGTCGAGTTGCAATGAATCTCTTTTTCGTCGCACATCGGCAAATCCATAAGCTTTTTCAAAAACCAAACGGCCTTTTTCGGTGTAAAGCACCGTTCCGTTGAATCCGGTTAATCTCACCAATCGCCTGAAAATGCTGTCGAGCTGATGTTGTTTACGACTTATAAGTATCTGATCCAGATCCAGATACAGGCTGTCTGGTACAAGTAGCGGGATGGTATCAATGGCACGGATTCTCTTTTCATTTTTGGATGAAGAAGGATTACAACTGCTGAAAAAGAAAACAGTAATTAACAGTTCAAAAAAAATAATTGTGAGCTTCCAAAGTCTCATTATAACAAGCAAATTGTGGAAATAATTTGTTGCAAAAGTACAATTTGAAAGCTAAACACCTGAAGCAAGTAAGCTATCGCCCGGCTTTTCATTGGCAATTTTTAGGAAAAATGATTCAAAAGCCAGTTTAAAGTTCTTGAATCAAGGTCTTTAACTTTTCTGAGATTTCAATGGCTATTTCGGTAAGCCTTTCGTTGCCGAGTGGTTTTATCATTGCTGCCGGATCCATGGCGGCAGCTTCAACATCTCCCTTGCCCTGATCGATAATAACCACATTGCATGGCAGTAACACGCCGAGTTGTTCTTCCAAACGAAGTGCTTCGATAGCAAAATGCGGGTTGCATGCACCTAAAATGGTGTAGCGTTTATAGTCAAGACCTAATTTTTCTTTGAAGGTTTTGTCCATTTTGATGGTACTCACTATCCCGAATCCGATAGCTTTGAGTGCTGCTTCGAGACGTGCGATCAACTGATCGTAATCTTCGTTCAAGGTTTTACTAAAAGCGTATTGCATAATTTTTTTATCAAATAACCAAACAAGTGTCATTTTGTTTTACGGCTGTATCATTCTCCTTCCTGAATCAGCTGAAAACCTCCATTGATAAGTATTTTGGCATCAGGTGCAAAATCTTTGTGATTAAGCAACGCAACAAAGCCATCTGTACTTTCGCCTGTGAGGGCTTGTTTTTTTTCAAAAAACCAATTGCCGTTTTCTTCGCTATGTAAAACGAGCAGGTATTTTTTCTCGTCTGATTCCAAAAAGGCTGTTTCCGGAAGTGCTTGTTTATTAATGCTTTCAAGCTGAATGTATGCGTGTAAAAACATACCGGGCATAAGCAAAACATCCGAGTCCGGTAATAGCTGAGCATAAACTTTTACGGTGCGGTTGTAAGCGTCAATTTCACGTCCGATAGTTTTTATATTTCCAGGTATTGGATTCATGTCATTCTCTGGCAGATAGGCTAATAATGGTGAATCTGATCTGAGTTTCTGAACATCCTTTTCAAAAACATCCAATTTTAATCGTAACATATTCAAATCAACCACATGAATCAGTAAGTCTTCAGGGCTTACCCATTGACCCTTGCGGCAGCTGATATTGGTAATTGTGCCATTGATGCGGCTTTTAAGGGCAATTGTGGCGCTTAAATTTTCTGCTTTGAGTGTAGTGGGATCAATTTGTATCAGTCGAAGGTTTTCCGCCAGTGCTTTTTGCATGGCCACAGCCGAAAGATAGGCGGCCTCTGCCAGCTGCAATTCACTGGTTGAAGCAATTTGATCCTCGGCTAAATTCTTTTTGCGCAACCACTGCTCTCTGAGCTTATTTACTTCAAAGCCTGCTTCGAGGTAGGCGCGTTGCATTTCAACAAACTCAGGATTTTCAAGTAAAACCAGGGTTTGTCCTTTGCTTACTTTTTGTCCGTTTTCAACACTGATTTCAAGGATTCGGCCACCTTGCAAACTGCTTACCAGCTGTTCGTTATTGGGTGAAGTTTCAATATAACCATTGGCATTCACCTGTTGTCCAAAACTATGCAATGTGATGTTGCCCAATGCTGCTTTCGACTCCTTGATTTGTTCAGCCGAAAGTTCAATCAATACATTTTCTGATAAGCCAAGTTCTGTTGTTTGCGAATCGCAGGAAGTAAATAAAAGGCCGATGATCAAAATGCCTGTAAATCCTAAAATATACGTTTTAATATTCATTGTTCTATGGTGTAAAGTAATTGATTGATAACACTATACGATTATATTCATGAAGCCATTCGAGTTGGCTTTGTTTGATGCGGATTGACTCGCCCATAAGCTGAAGGTAAGCCATCAAACTGATTTCTCCTTGATCCAGACTTTTTACAGCTGTGGTTTGCAGTTCGTTAGCCAGAGGCTGCCACTCATTGGCATAGCTGTCGAGGTTGGTAGCGGCCTGTTCCAGCTGGCTGTAAAGCTTTTCCAGCTCTTGCTTCCAGGCGAATTTCAATCGTTCCAGCTGTGCCGTCAGGATTTCGGTTTGGATGCGTGCAGACTTGTTTTGGGCGTGTCGTCCAAAGAAGAGCAAAGGCACTTCCACCCCAAGCTGAAAACCATTGTAAACCCGAGCATTATTGCCGTTGTTGGTTCCTGTGAAATATTCAAGTTGTAAGTCGGGGAGCATCTGCTGACGACTGATTTTGTGTTGCTGTTTGCTGATAAGCAAATCTTTTTCGAGTAAGGCATACCAGTATGTTGAGCGGCTTGAGTCGATCAGAACAATTGGCTTGTATGCTGCTGAAAGGGGCAGGTATAAGGTATCGGTCTGCATCAGCGAAGCCAGCTGCTGCTGTGCCAAGATGAGATTTTTATTTATCTGATGAAGCTGATTTTTAATTTCAGAACGACTTGCACGAGCCTGAAGTAATTCAATACGAGGACTCTCTCCGTTTTCAACACGTAGATTCACAGCATGTTGCAAACCTTGATATAAGCTATCGAGCATTATATACTGGTTTTTCAATTCCAAGTGATAGCTTAGTTCGTAATAGGCCAGCGAAACTTCCTTTAGCAGTCGCTTTTTTGTGAGATCGTAGTTTAACAGCTGCTTATCGGTTTCCATAGAAGCGAGTTTGTTTTGACTGGCATAAACCCCCGGAAAAGCAAAACTCTGCTGAATGCCCCAAATTTTAAGTGGTAAGCCGTTAGCTGCAATATTGTTTTCATCAAAATTGTAATAAACGGCTGTTTTCGGGAAGTCGAAAGCTGCTGTTTTGCCAAGCTTTGCCTGCTCAACAGCCAGTGAAGCAGCTTTTAATCCGGCATGTCGTTCCAGGCTTTTTTGCATAGCCTGCTCCAGACTGATCTTTTCCTGGCTCATGGCTGGCCATGGAAAGGCAAACAACGAAACCAGCAAAAGTACGATTGCAGAATTTTTCATCGCAGGAAGTTCGATCTTTTTAAATTCAAAAAGACAAAATAGCACAGGTAAAACAATGAGCGTGAGTAATGTAGCGGTGATCAAACCGCCAACTACTACTGTTGCCAGCGGACGTTGCACTTCGGCTCCGGCCGAGGTGGAAATTGCCATGGGTAAAAAACCCAGTGCTGCAGCCGAAGCTGTTAATAACACTGGCCGCAAGCGTTCGGAGGTGCCTTTGATAATCAGCTCCCGTACAGATTTAATACTGCTGTCTTTTTGTAATTCTTTAAAATGCTCGATAAGCACAATGCCGTTGAGAACCGCAATACCAAAGAGTGCAATGAAGCCAATACCGGCCGAGATACTAAAGGGCATATCACGGATATACAGCAGTAAAATACCGCCAACTGCAGATAGTGGAATAGCGGTGTAAACGAGCAGTGCCTCACGCAACGAATTAAATGCCAGATGCAACAACACAAAGATGAGCAACAAAGCAATAGGAACGGCAATCATGAGGCGGTTACGCGCCGAACGCAGGTTCTCGAACTGGCCGCCATAGGTGATGGCATAACCGGCCGGCAAATCAATGTGCTGATCAATCAAAGCACGCACATCATCAACCACAGATTCCAAATCTCTGCCACGCACGTTTACTCCTACCACAATGCGGCGGCGGGTATCGTCGCGTGAGATTTTAGCCGGGCCTTTCGAGAAGTTCACCTCAGCCACTTCGCGCAGTGGCACCTGATGACCTTCGGGCATTGCAATAAAAGTGTTGCGCAGGTTTTCGATGTCGTTTCTGTAATCATTCTGATAGCGAATCACCAAATCGAAACGTTTTTCACCTTCAAAGATTTCGCCCGCCTTAAGTCCGGCAAAAGCCATCGAAATCACCCGGTTTACATCATCAACGGTTAAGCCATACATTGCCAGTTTGTTATGATCATATTTTACTGTCATTTCAGGCAATCCCGCCACTTTCTCCACCACCACATCCGAGGCGCCTTCCACAGGCGAAATCAGGGTTTTGATTTGCTGTGCCAGCTGGTTGAGTTGATTGAGGTCTTCACCAAAAACTTTGATGGCAACATCGGCTCTTGTACCCGTGATTAACTCATTGAAACGCATTTCGATGGGTTGCGTAAATTCATAATCAATACCCGGAATAACCGATAGGGCTTCTTTGAAGCGGTTTGCCAGTTCGTCCTTGCTTTTGGCCGTAACCCATTCGCTTGGTGGCTTAAGGGTGATGATGATGTCGCTCTCCTCCATCGACATGGGATCGGTGGGTACTTCGGCAGCGCCAATGCGGCTAACAACTTGTTTTACTTCAGGAAAAGTTTTCAGGATTTCTTCCATTCTGGTGGTAAGGGCAATGGTGTTGCTGAGTGTTGTTCCGGTTTTAAGCACCGGCTGAATAACAAAATCGCCTTCATCCAAAGTGGGAATAAATTCTCCGCCCATCCTGCTGAAGACTAAAATTGACACTGCTAATAGCAACACGGTCAAGCTCAATACTATTTTTTTGTGGGAGAGTGCCCAGCTGATTGATGGTTCGTATAAGCTATTCAGGAATCCGATCAAGTGCGTGGAAATATTGTTTTGTTTTTTTGCCGGTTTCAGAAAAAGGGATGACATAACTGGTACATAGGTGAAGCCTAAAAACATCGTTCCCAGCAAGGCAAATGTAAACACCTGTGCCATAGGCGTAAACATCTTACCTTCGATGCCCGAAAGGGAAAGAATGGGAATAAAAACGATGATGATGATCAATTGACCAAAAAGTGCAGAACGCGTTAATTTACCTGCTCCATCCAGCGTGATTTTGTCGATCAGCTGCTGCTGAACTTTACCGCTTGTTTTAAGAATTTCGTCTCTGTTCTTTTTGATCTGAAACGCAATAAATTCCACAATGATAACGGCTCCGTCGATGATGATCCCGAAGTCGATGGCACCGAGGCTCATCAGGTTGGCATCCACATCAAAAAGGTACATCATGCTGAGGGCAAAGAGCAGGCTGAGTGGAATTACGGAAGCTACAACAAGTCCGGATCGTATATTGCCGAGTAGCAAAACCACCACAAAAATCACAATTAAACAGCCCAGGATCAGGTTTTCGGCAATGGTATTGGTGGTTTTTTTGATCAGCTCGCTACGCTCCAAAAAGCCATTGATGTGTATGCCTTCGGGCAGGCTTTTTTGAACTTCTGCAACACGTTCTTTTACAGCTTTGATCACTTCATCCGAATTAGCACCTTTAAGCATCATCACCTGCCCAAGTACTTTTTCCCCTTCGCCATTGGCTGTGATGGCACCAAATCGTGTGGCATGACCAAATTGTACTTGTGCAATATCCTTTACCCGGATGATCACGCCTTCTCTGTTGCGCACCACAATATTTTCAAGATCTTCGACCGAAGCAGCTAACCCTTCACCCCGAATGAAATAACTCTGGTTTTGTTTTTCGATATAGCCGCCTCCTACCACAGAGTTATTGGTTTCGAGGGCACTATATACCTCGCCAATGCTGATGTCCATGGCGTGGAGTACTTCGGGGTTTACGGCTACTTCATATTGTTTGAGAAAACCACCCCAGGTATTTACTTCTACCACACCGGATATGCCCGAGAGTTGCCGGCGCACAATCCAGTCCTGAATGGTTCGCAGTTCGCTGACCGAATAAACGTCTTTGTAAGCCGGTTCTACTTCGAGGATGTATTGATAGATCTCGCCAAGCCCTGTGGAGATAGGCCCCATAAAAGGTTTGCCAAAACCTGCCGGAATATTTTCAGCAGCAACGGCAAGTTGTTCGGTAATCAGCTGGCGGGGCAGGTAGGTTCCCATATTGTCCTCAAAAACCAGTGTAACAACTGACAATCCAAACTTTGAAATTGAGCGAATCTCAATCAGTCCGGGCAAATTGGCCATTGAAAGTTCAACGGGATAGGTGATAAAACGTTCTACATCCAGCGTAGAAAGGTTGCGGGAAGTGGTGATCACCTGCACCTGATTATTGGTAACATCAGGCACGGCACCAATGGGAATATGGGTAAGCGAAAACAGCCCGAAACCAGCCATGGTGGCTGTTATGAGTAAAACAATGAGTTTGTTTTTCAGGCTTAAGTCAATAATCCTGTGTAGCATAATTTGGTTTGATCTGTTGTAATTAGTAGTCTTTAATTGATGATCTACCCGAAATAGTGATAGATGTTCATTGCAAAAATAGAGTAGATAAATGAAAATCTTCCTTTAGATTTCTTTTAATTTGCTTAAAAACAAGTAAAATTCTATTTAAAAGCTTTCTAAATTAAAGGTGTTTTAATACAATCTTAAGATTAGAAATTTCACCAATTATATTATTAAATAATTAAATATCAACTAAATACAATTATTTAAGTTTTATTCGACATTTTTCAAAAAGAGCTTATTGAAAAATCCCCATAAAGTTAACGGAAATGTTCAGTAATTTTAAGGTTCAGAATAGCACAAATTAACCACAGCTATGAGACATTTTAGAATTGTTATTAACCTCACCTATGTAGTTGTAACGGTTTTTCTAACAGTATGGATTGCTTTGGTGGCGTATGGGTATTATATGACACCGCTGGAGTCGAGATTTTTTCATGACCTGCACGGGGAATTTAAACCCAGTGGTGCACTTGGTCATGGTTTGGGAATCATTGGATCATTATTGATGATCATAGGCGTTGGTTCGTATATGATGCGGAAAAGGTTCAAAATGCTGCGTCGAATAGGATTGCTAAAGTATTGGCTCGAATTTCACATTTTTCTGTGTACGCTGGGACCGATTTTGGTGCTTTATCATACGGCGTTTAAGTTTGGAGGCCTTGTAGCTATTAGTTTCTGGAGTATGGTAGCTGTTTTTTTGAGTGGAATTTTGGGTCGCTATATTTATTTGCAGATTCCCCACACGATAGAAGGCAGAATGATGTCACGAACGGATATTCAAGACCTACTTAAGGAGTCGGAGCAAACCCTTCAGAGGTTAATTACTGATGATGTGCTGCGTGAATCGATCACAGCGGAACTGCATGCTTTATCTGTTCCGAACACGGATACCGAAAGCAAAGTGAAGCCGGCTAAACTTAGTACGATTCCCAGACACCTTAAAGATGCTGGTGTTCCAGATAAAAACAGATCAGAAATTGTTGCGATATTAAAACGCAATTTCGCTTTTGGCAGAAGGATTAAGCGACTTGAGATGATGCAAAATCTTTTTCGCTATTGGCATGTGGTTCATTTGCCTTTTGCGCTTTTAATGTTGATTATTATGATAATACACGTCGTTGTTACACTTTTATTTGGTTATAAATGGATATTTTAATGGAAATAGTTTTTTCTGAACAAGTCTTGGTTTATGGCGCTGTTTTTTTGCTTTTTGGCCTTATCATGCTAATCTATGTTCTAAAGCTTAGAAGGCAATCCCGACTGGTAGGCCAAAAAATTGAGCAGGCACGCGAATCGGGCTTATACGAACCTGTTTCGCTTCATCCTATCATTAACCCAAACAAGTGTATTCAAAGCGGCGCCTGCATTTCGGCTTGCCCCGAAAAAGATATCATCGGCATTATGAATGGCAGGGCCACAACCATTAATGCTTCACGCTGCATCGGACACGGCGCCTGCTTCCATGCATGTCCAACAGAGGCCATCACGCTGCATATTGGCACAGCTACTAGAGGTGTGGATCTGCCACATGTTAATCAATATTTTGAGAGTAATGTGCCGGGAATTTATATTGCGGGAGAATTAGGGGGCATGGGACTCATCAAAAATGCTGTGGAGCAGGGCAAACAAGCTGTGGAAAACCTTACGCAACAGCTCCACAAAAATCATGGTGCTACTTATGACCTCATTATAATAGGAGCCGGACCTGCTGGTATTTCCGCATGTCTTACAGCCAAAAAACTGGGAATAAATGCTTTAACTGTTGATCAGGATACACTAGGTGGGACTGTGTTTACTTTTCCACGATCAAAAATTGTTATGTCTTCGGCCATGAATTTGCCGCTATATGGTAAAGTTAAGCTGTTCGAAACTAACAAGCAGGAGCTGCTAAATATTTGGAATGAAGCGCTTAATAAAAATGGATTGGCTATAAAAGAACAAACCAAAATTGAAAAAATAGAAAAGAAGGAGAGCTATTTTGAAGTGGTAACGGCTCAGGGCGAAACCTTAACCTCTGCCAAGGTGCTGATTGCTATCGGCAGAAGAGGGACACCCCGAAAGCTTGGTATCCCCGGAGAAAACAGTCAGCATGTGGCCTATCGCCTGCTCGAACCGGAAGATATTAGCAATAAGAAGATTTGTGTGGTTGGAGGAGGAGATTCGGCAGTGGAATCGGCCTTGCTGTTATGCGATCAAAATGAAGTGATGCTATCCTATCGCAGGGATGGTTTTCAGCGGATTAAACCAAAAAACCAGGAACGGGTTGAAGCGGCAGTAGCACAAGGAAAACTGAAGGTGTTGTTCAATTCTAACTTGCTTGCTATTGAAGATACCACCATAACAATAGAAGTTGATGGTGATCAATATCAACAAGCTAATGATCTGGTTTACATATTTGCCGGTGGAGAACTGCCTTCAAAATTTCTTGAAAATGCCGGCATTACAATTACTAAAAAATTCGGAGAAGCCTTGTTAAAACATTAAAATGAACATTAATCTAAAAAGCATAGTAGTTTTTCTGCTGATTGTAATCGGTTCACAACATAGTTTACGGGCTCAACTGTCGCCGGGCGATCTTGCCGAACCTCATGCACACCTTGAGGGGCTGAGTAATTGCACGTTTTGTCATGAATTGGGGAAAAAAGTATCCGACCAGCTTTGCCTGGACTGCCATGAGTTGCTTAATGAAAGAATAATTCAAAATGAGGGATATCATGCTTCTGAAGAAGTAAGAAAGGAGGCGTGTATTGCCTGCCATAGCGATCATCATGGCAGGAAGTTTAAGATTATAAATTGGGATACCACCACTTTTAATCATGATCTTACCGGATACGAATTGCAGGGACAACATGCCGAAACAAGCTGTAAATCATGTCATACTAAAGACTTTATTACCAATCAGACTATTAGAGAAAAACAGTTTTCCTACCTGGGTTTGTCAACAAAATGTCTGAATTGTCATGCTGACTATCACCAGCAAAGTTTGCCGAATGATTGCTTACAATGTCATGATTATAAAGCTTTTAAGCCTACTTCTGCTTTCGATCACCAGGAAACGCAATTTCCACTTTTGGGGAAGCATAACAAAGTTGATTGTATTGAATGTCATCCCATAACAATTCAAAATAACAACGATTATCAATTATTTAAACCGGTTGATCACCAGAGCTGTGTTGCCTGCCACGAGGATGCCCATAAAGGAAAATTTGGAAACGATTGTAAGAAGTGCCATAGCGAGAACTCCTTTAAACAGATCAAAGGATTAAGCAGCTTTGACCATAATGCAACGCAGTATCCGCTCACCGGGCGTCATCAAATCCTGAGTTGCGAGGCGTGTCATAAAAACAGTTATACTGATCCATTGCCTCACAACCGCTGCATGGACTGCCATACCGATTACCATCAGGCTGAATTTACAGCCACCAATTTTGATTCGGATTGTATTGACTGCCATACAACATCAGGGTTTACGCCCAGTAATTTCGGGATTGAGCAACATCAGCAGGCCGCATTTGCATTGCGTGGGGCTCATCTTGCCACCCCTTGTTTCGATTGTCACCTGAGCAATGATCAATGGCATTTCCGGAATATTGGCGAGTTTTGTGTTGATTGCCATCAAGATCCCCACAAACCCGCGATCAGTCCGAAGTATTATCCCGAAAATGATTGCAAATCCTGCCATAGTGAACAAAGCTGGCAGCAAATAACATTCGACCATGAGCTTACGGGATATCAGCTGGTAGGCGAGCATGCCAGCCTCGAATGTCGAGAATGTCATATCAAACCCAACCCGATTACCAATCAAAAAGAGCATATTTTTAACCAGACCAAACAAGACTGTAAAAGCTGTCATACTGATCCGCACGCCGGACAATTTGATCTAGAGGCAACCAATGCGAATTCATGCACAACTTGCCATAGTGCACAAAGTTGGGATCCATTGCTTTTTGACCACAGCAAAACCCGTTTTGTGCTTGATGGTGCCCATCAAAACCTGGCCTGTAGTGAATGCCACAAAAAAACACTGCTCAATAACCAAACTGTTACTTACTATAAAATTGATTACCGATGCGAAGCCTGTCATTGATTTTTTTATTTCTGGTATTCATTGTACCACAAATATTTGCGCAGAACCCTCATGGGGAGGAGCTTAAAATAGCTTGCAGTGATTGTCACAACAGTGAGGGATGGAAATTGATTTTGGGAACCTACCCTTTTGACCATGTTTCAACAGGATTTGTGCTGGACGGACAACATGCTCAAACGGACTGTCAGAGTTGCCATCCAACCCTGGTATTTAACGAGGCAGAGCCATCATGTATCAGTTGCCATACCGATATTCATCAGCAAACAACCAGTCAGGAATGTGGTGATTGCCACCAAACCAATTCCTGGATCGTCAATAATATCACGAGTATTCACCAGATGAGTCGGTTTCCTTTGCTGGGCGCTCACTTTACGGCAGATTGCATCGACTGTCATACATCGGCCTCCATGCTAAATTTTGAACCCCTTGGAGTAAATTGCGTCGATTGCCACGAGCAAGATTACCTGCAAGCAAAAGAGCCTGATCATGTTGCCGGGAGTTATTCTCTTGATTGCATTGAATGTCATCAGTTTAATGCATTCAGCTGGACGGGCACTGATATCAATCACGACTTTTTTCCCCTCTCAAAAGGACATGATATCCCCGATTGTACCCAATGTCACACTCCGGGCACCTATAGCGGTTTGTCGCCTGATTGTGTTTCTTGTCATTTATCAGATTATCAAACGTCAAACAATCCCAATCACAGCAGCCTTAACTTTTCTGAAAACTGCAAAGAATGTCATACAACAGATCCTGATTGGAGACCGGCAGATTACAGGCAACATGATATTTTTTCTTTTCCAATATATTCCGGCGAGCACAATGGTGAGTGGAATAGCTGCACAGATTGTCATCAAACCGCTTCGGATTACGCACAATTTACCTGCATAAGTTGCCATGAACACAATAGAACGGAGATGGACGATGAGCATCGGGGAGTAGGTGGATATATTTATGAAAGTGGGGCATGTCTTGAGTGCCATCCGCTGGGAAATGCTGATGATGACAGCTTCAATCATAACCTCTCAGATTTTCCGTTGCTTGGCTCACATACCAACACCGACTGCGAGGAATGTCATGCCAATGGCTATGCCGAAACGCCCACAAACTGCGATGCCTGTCATATGGATGCCTATCTGGAAAGCTTAAATCCAAACCATGCTGCATTGGAATTGGAAACGACTTGTGCGGATTGTCACAACGAGCAGCCCGGCTGGCAGCCTGCCAGCTTTCCTTTACATAACGACTATTATGCCCTGGCTGGTGCGCATAATGTAATTGCAAATGAGTGTGCATTTTGTCATGATGGAGACTACAACAACACGCCCAATACCTGTTATGCCTGCCATACGGAGGAATACATGCTTTCGCAAAACCCGCCGCATCAATCCTTGCAGTTTTCTACTGAATGTTTTGAGTGCCATGACGAAAATGCCTGGTCACCATCAACTTTTGATCATGACGGTCAATTCTTCCCCATTTATACCGGAGAGCATCAGGGCGAGTGGGAAAGCTGTGCCTCATGCCATACGCAGCCTTCCAATTATGCTTTGTTCAGCTGCATCGACTGCCACGATCACAATCAACCTGATATGGATGAAGAACATCAGGGAGTACCGGGATACACCTACGAAAGCGAGGCCTGTTTTGCCTGTCATCCTACTGGAAACAGCGATGGAGGCTTTAATCACAACCTGACCGAATTTCCCCTCACCGGTGCACACAATACGCTGCTCTGTGCCGAATGCCACGCCGATGGCTATGTTGATACGCCAATGGAATGCTTTGCCTGCCACGAAACTGCCTATAACCAATCCGTAAATCCAAGCCATGGAGCCTTGGCCTTGTCAACAGATTGTGCATCTTGCCATACCACCGAACCTAACTGGCAACCAGCTACATTTGCAGTTCATAATGATTATTATGAGCTCGCGGGAGCCCATGCTGCCGTTGCAGATGCCTGTGCATTGTGTCATCAGGGAGATTACCTGAGTACACCAAATTCTTGTTTGGAATGTCATCAGGCTGATTATAATCAAACAATCAATCCTAATCACGAGCAGTTGAATATCGGTGGGGCCTGTGATGATTGTCATACCACCGAACCAGAATGGCAACCGGCAACTTTTCCCATCCACAATGATTTTTATGTGTTGAATGGCGCTCATGCCGCTATTGCCAACGATTGTATGCTCTGTCATAACGGCGATTATATAGCAACAGAAAACACCTGTTATGCCTGCCATACAGATGACTACAATCAAACAACAGACCCGCCGCATCAGAGTGCGCAATTTCCCACAGATTGCCAGAGCTGCCATACCGAAATAAGCTGGGAACCTTCCACCTTTAATCATGATGCGCTTTATTTTCCTATTTATTCCGGAGAGCATCAGGGGGAGTGGAACACTTGCACCGATTGCCATACGAATCCAACTAATTATGCCATATTTAGTTGTACCGACTGTCACGAACACAACCAAATTGATATGGACGACGAGCATCAGGGAATTAATGGCTATGTATATGAAAGCAATGCCTGTCTGGAATGTCATCCGAATGGTGATAGTGATAAACTAATGCGTTGGCAGAACACCAAAAAAAGTATCCGATGAAAAAACTTGTTTTCCTGATTATCGCTTTTGGCTTTTGGTGGCTGGCCCTTTCTGCACAGGATACTGGTGTCGAAATGCAGGGCGAAGTTTCCTATGTAACAAGCGCCAATATTTATGTAAGGTTTGCGGAAACTGAAGGACTTAAAGCCGGCGACACTTTATTTTTTAATAATAGCGGACAAGCTGTTCCGGTTTTGGTTTTAACCAACCTTTCCAGTCTGTCGGCAGTTGGTAAGCCTTTGCCAGGTGCGGTTAATCTCAAAGTTGGGGACAAACTATTCACCTTTGTGTCTGCTGTAATTGCATCAGACGAGAAAAATGACGGTTTAGAAAAAAATGAAGAGGATCCGGTTTCAGCATTTATTAAGGAGGAAGAATTACCTGATTCTCCGGAAAGTGTTGGCCAGAAGGAAATTGCAGATACAGCACCGAAATTGAAAGCCGATATAAGCGGTCGCTTCCGGGTGGCATCCTATTCGGGATTTTCGAATACCGAAGGAGCCAACAGCCAGAAAATGCGCTATAACTATGCCATGAAAGCACGCAACTTGATGGATGGTAAACTCAGCCTGGAAACTTATCTTGTTTTTAGTCACCGCAATGGTCAATGGGATGAAATTCAGTCGAACCTTTACAATGGACTAAAAATTTATGACCTTTCGTTAGGGTATAAGTTTAATGACCATTTTGCGCTCAGTTTTGGCCGAAAAATCAACCCAAAGTTAAGCAGTGTGGGCGCGATCGACGGTTTGCAGGCCGAATACAGGCAAGGCGCCTTTACGCTTGGCGCTGTGGGTGGCGCGCGACCTGATTACAGGGATTACAGCTTTAATTTTAACCTGGCGCAATTTGGGGGCTATATCAGTCATCAGGTCAATTCAAAAAATGGCTTAGTACAAACTACGCTTTCGGTGATGGAGCAGCAAAACAATGGCCTTACCGACAGAAGATTTCTTTATATGCAGCACTCCAATACGATCTTTTCGGGATTGTATTTTTTTGGTTCTGCTGAATTTGAGTTGTATAAAAAGAACCTGGACGTAGCATCTGACCGTAGCGCACTGACCAATCTTTATCTGATTTTAAGGTATAAATTTAGTAGAAAAGTTTCCGCAAGTATCTCTTTCAACAACAGGAATAATATCATCTACTACGAAACTTACAAGGACATTGTACAACGTTTATTAGAAAAAGAAATGCTACAAGGCTACAATCTCAGAATAACCTACAAGCCAATAAAACTACTTTCAATTGGTATGAGTGCAGGCTACCGCGAAAGGAAATCGGATCCCAGACCCTCAAAGAATCTTTATTCCTTCGTTTCAATAGCGAGAATCCCCGGCACACAACTTTCGGCAAGTCTGACGCATACCTACCTTGAAAATACCTACCTCAAGGGTAATATTTTCAGTGGGATGTTTTATCAATATTTGAATGAAGGCAGAATTTCGCTGGGTTTTGGCTACCGCTATGTCAACCAATCCTACTTTGATATGCTTAGTAAGCTGAAACAGCATATGGGAGAGATTAACATGAATGTTCAGCTAACGCGAAAACTTTCCGGCGGTATCTATTATGAAGGTACGTTTGAGTCATCCTCAAATTATCACCGAATATACGTAACGTTATCACAGCGTTTTTAGGCAAATGTCCTGATAATACTCATCAAATTCAAACATTACAGTGGCTTATCGTAACGAATAGAAATTTGCGCTCCTTTGTTTGGTTTGCTTGCAATCAACAATTTAAATCCTAACAACTGACAGGCCTTCTGAACGATGGATAAACCCAATCCATCGCCCTGCTCCCTGGTGTTTATAGCCTTTTGCGACCGGTAGAAGGGATTAAAAATCTTTTGTTGTTCCTCGGGATCAATACCAATGCCTTCGTCTTTTATCCTGAAAATAAAGTCTTTTATATCTTTTGGGATTTCTATTTCGATGGTTCCGCCTGCGGGAGAGTATTTTACGGCATTAGAAATCAAATTTTCAAAAATGATACTGATCAGAAAAGGGTCTGTTTGCAATTCGAGGTTTTGTTCGGGCACAAAATTTATAACAAGGTTTTTCACATTTATCTTATGCGAGAAGCGCTGTATTATATCATCTGTAAGAGATACAAGCGACACAACAGCCTGTTGCTGCGTGTATTTGGTGCTGTCGAAACGCGCCAAAAGCAAGAGTTGATCTACAATGGTTCCCATCCGGTTAATCTCAAGAACTGTTTCGTGGATGGTTTGTTTATATTCTTCCTCACTGCGGTTTTTTCTGACAAGCACTTCCAGGGTGCCTTTCATTATAGCGAGTGGTGTTTTTAATTGATGTGCAGAGTCAGCGGTGAATTGTTTTTCGCGCTGCATGCTGTTTTCTATGCGATCGAGTAAGGCATTAATAGCCTTAACTAGTAGTCCGTTCATAAATTAAGTTGACAATTCTGCTGTTTCGACTTTTTCCTCTTGAATTTTATATTTCCATTTAAAAACAACAGGTTCTTGATTTATTTGCTCTATT
>Ga0210036_1001182_pt1 | contig 29522 bp, 34 predicted proteins | sample CryGeymeta201515_FD_185469 | JGI IMG/M metagenome (GOLD analysis project Ga0210036, IMG submission 185469) | Groundwater microbial communities from Crystal Geyser aquifers in Utah, USA - Crystal Geyser metaG 2015-15 (SPAdes) (version 2) | ecosystem: Environmental > Aquatic > Deep subsurface >...
AAGTATTTTCGTTAACTATTCCTCCAGGAACACAGTTTGGAACAAGGTTTGGAATCAAAGATCAAGGACTCTACCACACTAATATGCCAGGTCGTGGTAAGCTAATCGTAATGCTTAAAATCGAAGTTCCTACAAACTTAACTGACGATCAACTTAAAACAATTCGTGACCTGCTAGTGACACGATAACTATTTTATACAAAAGGATATTATGATTAACTCAAGCCCAGAAATTGATATTATCGTTTCTTCTGCAACCGGAATTGCAAAAGAAAGATCGCACGAGTATGTTACGCTAGAGCACCTGAGTTTGGCATTAATTGAGTATGAGCAATTCAACAAGCTAGTTTCAACTTTTGGTGTCAACACAGATGCGGTTAAAATAGAGTTGGTCACTTACCTCGATTCTCAAACTTACTTAGTAAGCAAAGATCCAGGGTATGATTCTCCTCGCAGAACCCATGCTCTTGAGCGTGTATTTAACCGTGCCTTTACCCAAGTTATTTTCAGTGGTAGGGCGCAGATGCAAATTGTTGACATCTTCCTAAGTATTACTAGCGAATCAAATAGTTTCGCATATTATGTCTTTACCAAATATGGTATGGATCGTCAGCAACTTGCCGAATATTATGTAAAAAACTATAATGAGGCAAAAGGCAGCAAAGCCGCAAGGTCGCATAAAGCTGATGAAACTTTAGATGAATATTGCACTAACCTAAACGAAAAAGCAAGCGCAGGTAAAATTGACCCAGTCATTGGTCGCGAGGCTGATCTCATTGAAATATCAGAAGTTTTGGCCAAGCGTAACAAAAGCAATGTTTTGCTTGTTGGTGACCCAGGCACCGGAAAAACGGCTTTGGCCGAGGGGCTGGCACTGCAAATTGTCAATGGGCATGTGCCAGAGTATCTTAAAGACTTTACTGTTTACAGTTTAGAGATTGGATCATTGCTTGCTGGTAGTAAATACCGCGGCGAGTTTGAAGAAAAACTTAAAAATGTCATTGAAGCATTGACCCTTAAAGGCAATACTATTTTATTTATTGATGAAGCACACCAGATGCGTGGTGCTGGGGGTGGGTCCAGTGGATCAGCAGTAGATTTTGCCAACATGATCAAACCTGCGTTGACCAAGGGCAATATTAAAGTTATTGCATCAACTACTTGGGAAGAGTATTCAACATCGTTTGAAAAAGACCGTGCTCTTATGCGCCGTTTCTACCGGATGACAGTCAATGAGCCTACACCCGAAGTAGCGATCCAAATCTTGACTGGTTTGAAACCACACTTTGAAAAGTTCCATAAGGGTAAGATTGATGACTCTGCAATCGAGGCAGCAGTTATGTTGAGCGTAAGGTATCAATCTGACAAGCGGTTACCAGACAAGGCAATTGACTTGATTGACACTGCCTGCGCAAAACAGAAAATCTTAGGTAATGCATACACTATTACTCGCGACCATATTATTGACACTTTGAGTAAGTTTACCAAAATCCCGTCAGATCAGATCGGGGCAGAGCAAACTTCATCATCTCTATCTGCATTGGATGGTAATATCAAGACCCACTTGTTTGGGCAGGATAAAGCAGTTGACGAGGTGTTGGAAAAGATTTATGTTGCAAGAGCAGGGCTAAAATCAGTAAATCGGCCAATGGGTTGCTTCTTGTTTAGTGGGCCTAGCGGAACTGGCAAATGCCTTTCGTATGACCAAGAGGTCACAATTCAAATGAGCAATGATATGTTTATTTTTGCCAAAGAGCAAGGTATTATTTAGCGATCATTTCATTCCGAGAAAAACTGCCAGACGAATAATCTCTTATTGCTGACTTTACCTGTTCTAACAATATTCGGGCAGAATTCTCAGAATCTGAAGAGTAAATCTCATAGAATTTCCAACCGGCGGTTTCTGCGAGAATCTTTTTATATTGATCAACCGCGAAAACTTCGTCAGCTGTTTTTTTAGAGTATAGAGCTCTCCACAAATGCCAAGTCTCTGTATTTTTTGGATTCGGATGAAATGCTTCACCGTGATATTCGGCTATAATTGATAATGATGGTATGGTTAAGTCGTAAAAGAAAGGTTTAAGTAACTTATCATCATAGATGAACCATTCTTTGTTTCCCTTAACCCCCATATAATATTGAATGTTATTCACCTCTAATAGAGATATAATATCTTGGAATACAATGACAGATTCATTGCTAGCTTTACCAATCCTTGAAGTTCTATTTCGTTTTTCACGCATGACCATATATCGAAGCTTACCTTCATCTTCACCATACCGTTCAATGTATCTCCATAATCCCAAACTACGTTTTCTTCCGATTATTGGCTCAGCCATTGCTGCCGCCCAAGCTATTTTACGACTGTTAAATTTTTCTGTTCCGAGTTCTAATCCATATGTTTTAACATATCGGGATAATGTGTTAGTTGCTTGTATTTCAGCCACCCTTGCTTTTGCTTCATCTTCAGTCATACCTTTTTTTATCCAAAATTTAAATGATCGAATCGAGTATATGTCACTACCTGCTAATTTTTGAGCAGCAATCATTCCGCGACGCTGTTGCGCCTCGTAAGAATGATCAAAATGACCAGTTTTTTTCTTATTGATTTCTTTATATCGTTTACTTCCTTCTTCGTTTCCATATAGCAGCACCTGCATTGCCAAGTCACTGCTGTGTAGTGTTTTAACAATTTTCCATTTTTCTGCCCAATCAGTATACCCTTGTTTAATAAATTTGATTATGGTTTTGATTTTGTCATAATTAAATTTATAAATTGTGTCAAAATGTAGTAATGCTTTATGCTCATCTGCGGTTAACTCACGATTACCGAATTCCATTTTATAATATTTGCTACTGGTTAATTTTTTTGCTATTGTCTTTGCCATATCCTGTTGCTCCATAATATTATTTATACTTTTTACCAAAAAACTTGTTTTTTTCATAACATTACTGTATTATAAATACTTTACAACTAAAAGGTATCACATGATTGCTACTACTTTGCCCATCGGCAAACTATTTGAAATTTTTGAACAATATGAGAAAATAAAATTTGATCCAGGCACTGAGCAGTTCCTCAATTCTCCCGTGAAAATACAAGACGAGAACAATAACTGGATTGATGTTCCGGCTGCTATTACTAAGATCGACACTGGATTACAAGTAACTTTCAGCAATGGTGACATAATTCGAGGCGCAGCAAAACATCTTATTTCCATTGGCAAAAAATGTGTGTTTCTTAAAGATTTAACTATTGGCGAATCTATTACTAAAGCCTCGGGTGAAATTATTCATGTTACTTCTATTTCCGAAACAGATGATACTATATTCTACGATCTTAGTGTCAACTCTGACACTCACTTATATCAGACAGCAAATGGTATTGTTCATCATAACACGGAACTGGCAAAACTGTTGGCAAGCAACCTGAGCATGAAGCTTATCAAGTTTGATATGTCAGAGTATCAAGAAAAGCATAGCATCGCAAAACTCATCGGTGCGCCTCCTGGATATGTGGGGTATGAGGATGGTAACTTGGGTGGCGGCATCCTTATCAGTGAGCTTGAAAAACACCCCAACTCAATCATCTTGTTCGACGAGATTGAAAAAGCTCACCCTGATGTCACTAACATCCTGTTGTCGTTGATGGATGAAGGAGTAGTTACCTCAAGCAATGGCAAAAAGGCTGATGCGCGGAACACTATCGTTATTTTAACATCCAACTTGGGTGCTGCTGACAACGAGCGTAATACGATTGGGTTTGGTCGTGACTTACAAAAATCTGACGAGGATGACAAGGCTATTAAAGAGTTCTTCAAGCCAGAGTTTAGAAACCGACTCGACGGAATCTGTAAGTTTACCAGCTTGTCACCAGAAAGCATTAGAAAAGTTGTGTTCAAGTTCATGGCTGAAGTTGATGAGCTACTACTTGACAAAAAGATTACTCTCAAGTTGACGGATGCTGTAGTAGATAAGTTGGCCAAAGAGGGGTTCGACTCTAAAATGGGTGCTCGGCCAATGGCGCGGACTATTAGCAGTTTGATCAAAGTGCCACTAAGTAAGAAGATCTTGTTTGAAAACATCCCTGCAAACTCTGTTATTACTGCTGATCTCGTAGACGATAAGATCACTTTCGCTGTATCAACGCTTATTGTAGTCCCTGAAACTTTTGCGATAGGTGTCGATACTGGAGTTGGAGCAGATGGAGTCATTCGTGTTTAAAAAATATGAAAGTGAGGGTAAAATCCTCCCTACTACTAAACTATTTTACGACAAATATCCTTTTAAAGTGAGAGCGGTGACGGGCATTTTGTTGAGCTCGTATAAATGGTTATTCAAGAGGCGGACCAATGGTCAGTTCGTCGAAGGGGTTAAACAGTTGTATCGGGCTAGATACACTAACAACTATGGAATTCCCTCAGATGAAATAATAGCAGATACTTATAACTTAATGAAGTTTGTTTACACTGAAGATAAGAAATTCAAAGTGAGAATAGAAGGGCAAACTGTTGACATATATACTGAAACCGCAGCAGGCCTAATTGAAGTCATTGACAATTTATCCAAGTTAACCTCTGTGAAAATAGAAACTGTATGGAAACCGTTGACTACTATAGAAAAAGGTGTTATGCTGGTTAAAGGAACTCCAAAGTTCCTTCATAAGGCAACAACAAAGGCCCACGCAAAATTTAGCATTGAAGAAAAAGAAGCAGTGTTTAAATATTTGTCCACTTTTCCTGAATCTGAGGTTAAACTGACTAAGGCAATGATTCGATCACTACAGCGACCAACTCGTTATTCTGACGGGTATTTCTATTTCAATGATCCTTCCATTATTACTTTCATAACACTGATGTCACCTTCGTTTGTCAACAAAATTTTCGACTTGGTCGAAATAAAAGGCTAAATACTCCATAACATAGGATTATAAGAGTATGGCTAAAATTATTCAAGAAGACATTGTGATCAAACTTAGTAGATTGGCTAAGAACGGTGAAAGCGACCAAGGTTCTCTCATCACAGACGAGCTGGTAACCACCCTTGAATCCGTTGCCCAAGAGTTACTTGGCGACAGTGTAGTGGTTGAAGTAAATCCAGAAGAATAATGATCTCATCAATCGTATTTCCATCATTGGCAGTGTCTCCTACACGGGTTTATCCGTATGTTAGTGACGCGGTTAAGGGTAGGGGTTACTACAGCACAGGCGGAATGCATGCTGCTCAAGTATCGACTTCAAACGGATTCATTGGAATTGTAAAACTTCAAGCAACTCTTGCCGCAAAACCAACTGAAACAGATTGGTTTGATGTTGACGGCAGTATAGTAGGGGACGGTGTAACAGCAGTTCCCGATCAAGCGTTGATTATCAACTTCAAAGGCAACTTCGTTTGGGTAAGAGCGGTTATTACCCAATTCACGGCAGGCGAACTCAACCGAGTGTTATTTCAAATCTAAATCAAACCTCATAATATGGCTAAAAAACATAACTTTGCTAAAAAAACAGCCGCGGCTGAAAAACCTGGTTCAAATATTCAACTTGACGGTAATGCCAAAACGCATACTGATGTAATCAAGCAAATACAGGAGATTCAAGCGCAGCAGGCTAAAGATAATCCCCCAGCACAAGGTGTAGCATACGATTTTTCCAAGGTGCATCTACACATTGGACTGCCCTGCTACGGTGGGCTGGTATTAGAATCAACAATGACCAGTTTCATCAAGTTTATTCTAATGTGCGGTAAGGTTGGACTAAGTTGGTCTCTTGACACTATGACAAACGAGTCTCTCATTACTCGTGGTAGAAACAACTTGATGGCCAAACTTATGACCAATGCGGCGGCAACTCATTTTATGTTTATTGACGCAGATATTGAGTTTCAACCAGAGGCTATATTCCAAATGATGGCTGCTGATGTTGACATCATTTCTGGCCCTTATCCGAAAAAAGCGTATCCTATCGCGTATAATGTAAATCTTAAACCGCAAACAAAGATTCGTGGTCCGTTATATACAGTTGACACCGCAGCAACTGGATTTTTGATGTTTAAACGTGTGGTGTATGAAAAACTTATTGAAGCTCATCCAACTACAAAATATGTTGATGATGTTGGACTTGGTAAGCAATATGAGCCTTTTATGTATGCCATCTTTGACTGTTATATTGACGAAAACGGGCACTACTTGAGTGAAGATTGGGCGTTCTGTCGTAGAGCGGCCGCGCTTGGTTACGATATATGGTGTGATAGCAGAGTATTGCTCAATCATACAGGAACTCATACCTTCCGTGGAGATTTGTCGTTAGTCGCTGGGCCAAAAGTTCAGTAATGAATGAAAATCAACGAAATAGAATACGGGCATTGGAACTCACCATCTTGGGCAGAAGGTGAACCACGCCCTGACGCTATGTTCGTTGGTGAGTTTGATAGTTACAAAATATACAATCAAGACGATTACTATTTCGTTCCTGACAGCGATTTCTCCTATCTTGGATATGTTAAAGTAGAAGAGACTGGCGAGTTTCGTGAGCTCTATGTTCCCGAGAAAAACAGGCGGCGCGGCATTGCTAGCAGCATTGTTCTGTTTATTGTTCGTGAGTTAAACTCACTGCTCACCCTAACTGCTAGCGAGATTGTCACAGACGATTCTCGCAGTGTGTTTTATGCGTTGGCGCAGGCCGGGAAGATTAGCATAACTGAAAAAGGATTAGTGCTCACTAAGGATCAAATATCACAGTTATTCACTGATATTTCTGGCAATAATCGTGAGTTAGTTATAGAATCGCAGAAAAAGAAAAAGTCGACTACTTGTAACGAGTTGGTTAACCCAGTGACTGGGGAAGCAGTAGTAGAATCTATCTACTTTGGGCCAAGGTGTAGGCCAACATCTTGGTTTGATTGACCGAGCATAAATACATAATATTCAACGGAGTTTTATGTTTTTAGGCAGTTTATTTGAGAATAAAATACAGCGTCCAGTTAAAGTGATTTATCCTGGCAGGTTCGAACCTTGGCATTCTGGTCATGCCGCTGTCTATCAGCACCTTGTCAAGAACTATGGCTCTGACAATGTGTTTATCGTGACAAGCAACAAAACAGACTCAGACAGATCTCCATTCTCGTTTGATGAGAAGAGACAGATGATGGTGCTAACTGGGATAAGTGCGTCCAAAGTGGTTCAATCAACTCAGCCATATCGAGCAATGGAGATTGTTTCAACTTTATCCCCTAACACTGTGCTACTGTTCGCAGTTAGTGCCAAGGACATGGCTGAAGACCCCCGCTTTAGTTTCGCTCCAAAGAAGGATGGCTCGCCTAGCTATTTTCAACCCTTCAAGGATCTTGCGTCTTGTCAAGGGTTAGACAAAGCAGCCTACATGATCACCGTCCCTACCTTCGAGTTCACTGTGCTGGGCAAGCCAGCAACCAGTGCGTCGCAGATTCGTGCCCAGTTTGCGGCTGCTGATGAAAACACACAGAAAAAGATCGTAGCCGATTTGTTTGGCAAGTTTGACAACAATGTTTACTCCATTATGCGTTCCAAGTTGGGGCAAAAAACTGTCTCTGAAAGTAAACTTATTAAAGATGAGTTTACTGTAACTGATTTTAAAATAGCACGGTTTGAGTCATGGGCTGATTACACTAGATTCTTGTCTAGCCCAAAGTCATCTAAACGAGACACTGTTTGGAGTTGGCCATCTGGTGTTGCCAAGTTATTATCTCCAAGTAAAAGTGGATTGTTGTCGGAATCTAAACGCACAAAGGATGATCGTGCGATCGCTCAACAGTTTTCTACTAGATTTAAACAACTAGATCATCGTGACGCAATAGTTATTAAAAAAGGTAACTCAATAAGTGTGTTATCATCAATATTAGATCTAGATAAAAAATCAGTTGAAATACGTGGATTTGTTACCCCTAAAAAAATAGCAGCAATCAACACAAATAATGATGGCTCTATAGATGTAATCGAGTTTGACGATGGCTCTCAATTTCCAGAGCGGAATGAACTTACTAATGTACTAGGTAAAGATATCACCAACACAATATTTTTTGCTAACGAGGGCGAATCTACTAGAGCATATACTGAGATCTGGATGATGATGACAAGAATAGAAGGTAATGGATGGGAAATAAATAATCAACTGTCAGAATCTGAGATAACTGATACAACACAAGGAAAAAATATGACAAATCTAAAAGAATACGCTAACGATGCTGAATATTATGAATCGTTCGAGCAATGGCAAAAAGATGTTCGCCGATTTGGTGGCGACTACGAGCATGGTGGCGACGGATGCTACTATGCCCATGGCATTGACGGAGAAAGTATTGGCCGGTGGGACGAGCGCACTGGCGAGGGATGGATTGATCCCAGCGGTGATCACGAATATATGGGCAGCAATGATTCGTTGGGCGAAGAAAGTGTTGATGAAGGTCGTTTTGTTAAAGGCCCAGGTGGTGTTCCGTTGGATCGTCGAGGTAATGCCATTCCTCCAAAAGTAGATGCACCAAAAGCACCACGTGCGCCAGCAGGTCCACGTCGTGACAGCAATGGGTTGACCAAAGACGACTACAGCAAAGTATGGCGCAAGATTGAAGATGTAGTGAGCAATATTTTCCCAGACGGTGATCCTATCGATTGGCTTGCTCCTTGGTTAAAGAAGTCAGGTATTCAAGATTACCATGTTGGCGAAGTATTAGACAAAGCATGCAGGATGAACGGCTACAAAGACATGTATGAGTATTACAACTCGTTTAAAACTGCTGACTATGGTTATAATGAAAGTGTTGGTGAAAGTTTAGGCGGTGTTCCGTGGGGAACACCGCAAAAGCCCACCTCTGCCCATCAGAAAGAACTCGCCCGTAAGCGTATGGAGTATGAAAAATCACTTAACCAGCAGCAAGCCAAACGTGGAGAAACTTACCATAGCGGCAATGCGGTCGTGACGAAACCTCGAGTTGGTGAGGAACAAGTGAACGAACTTAGTGTTGATTCTCTTAAAAACTACGCATCAGCAGCGAATAGGAATCGCACAAAAGTTACTCAGCAGCAGCAAGGCAAGTATGATCCAAGAGTAGTTAACAAGATGGATCGTCGCGCAGAGTTCGCTATGAGAGCTTACAATAAAGCAGGGTTAGATAAGTTGCTTGCCAAGACAGAATCACTGGTCGCTAACCTCAAACAGCATACCGCCAACGGTGATCGTGTTGCAGTTGCTGAATGTTTGACTCAGTTGAAACCACTATTCAACAAGTTAAACGAATCACAGAAGAAAATAGTGTCAGAATCATTGAAGAAAATTTAACATGTCAGAAACCTTACTAACCCCCGTAACTACCCTAACCATTACTGCCGATATTCATGGAGACGAGCAAGGTGAAAACTACAGGCTTTACATCAACAGCATACTGATGACTGAGCGAACCTTTAAGTGGAAGGTAGGTGAGCAGTTCATTACTGAAAATATGTCCATCACTGTCCCGCCCGGTGAGTATAGTATCTATGTGACCCCGTCAAGTTTCTTTAAACTGAGCAATGTAAAAATCAACGGTGTAGAATCACCGCCAACCTTTAAGATTGACTAAATACAGAGTATATCGGAGTAAAGTATGAAATCAACTGAATTTTTAAACTATCAGAAAGATAAGGCAAATAAGCCAATCACTTCTGAAGATGCATCTAGCGGCGCAAGTTGCTCGTCATCAGTTGCCGCAGGTCCGGCGGGGAGTTTGTTTGCCCCGATTAAAAGAACTAAACCTACTAAAAAGAAAGCAAAAAATGCGTAAACTACTCGAAAGCCTCGACACAATTGTTGACGGAAACCCCGTTAAAACTGGTAACAAGATTGAAAAACCCAAGTCAGATGGGAAGTTTTTGGGTAATCCCTATCGTCGCAGCAACAGCAGCAAACCCAAGGCCAAATCTCCAGAAGATTTATCTGCTCAGTTTGAAGATTATGTTAAAAACAAAGCAGTGCCCGATTCAAAGAAAGAATATCGCTTAGTTAAAAAAGACGGGGCGTTTGCTGTTGTTGATGAAAAAGGAGTTCAAGTAACTTCAGGTAACAAAACAGATTGCGACAGATATATTAGCAAAAAGAAAGCTGAACTGAACGATGCTAAATTAGATGAAGGCAAAGCAGAGTTAAAAACTGAGTTAGACAAAGTAAATGCTCAAATGGCATTATCCCATCCGTCTCGCCAAAATCCAAACTCTCCGACTACTGATAAATATTTTGCACTCAAGAAGCGTAAAGATGATGCCATTACTCAACTAAAAGCAAAGCCTGTAACAGAAGGTAAAGAAGAGTCGCAAAAGAAGATTGAAGATACTATACTCAATCTTGAACAACGATTGAAGTTTACTAAAACACCAGAACAATATGACAGAATAAGTGCCCGTATTGATAGATTACACTCTGGGTTAACTCGAAGCAAGAGAGGGTTGGATCGTAAGGATGACAAAATTGATGAGGGGTCAACTACTAAGGAAAAGCAAAAACGTCCATATAAAACTATGGTGCAGCATGTAGAGGCAGGCAAAGAATACGGCGCAAAGGTAGCTGCAGACAAGAAGGCGAAAGAAGCAGAGAAGATTGGTAAAAAGAAAACTAACGAATCAGCAGACCCAGCAGGTAGCTGGATTGTATACCGCAGTGCGACAGATTTTAAAAAGTTCCCTACTTATAAAGCAGCATGCTCATTCCAAAGTAAGTGGAGTGAGCGTGGATATAAAGTAGCGAGCAGCGAGTGGTTTAACGATAAAATGAAGCCACAAGGGCAGGTTGACGAGGCGCGGGGCGATACGATTGAAGCGCACGGTATTCGCGGAATGGAACGCAAACCTTGGCGTCGCACATTTAAAAATGTAGAGCAGATGGAAGCCTGGTGTGAAAAATACGATGCTGAAGTGTATGCTACCCGTGACACTGATGCTGCAGCACAGGGCAAACTTGCTCCAGCGATGAGTGGAAAGACTGTTGATGAAGGTATTGCTGACAAAGTTAGGTCCAAGAATTACGAGCGTTTAGCAAAGCGTTCAGCTGACAAGGCCAGTGATGCATATGCCAAAGCATCAGCATATAATATTGCTGATGTTGTCAATCGTGGCCCACATGAAGACGAGTTTTTGTCGCAAATGGATAAAAAAATTCAACGTAGCAAAAAGGCCGATTCACTAAAGGAGTGGTCAGAGCTAGAACAATTTGATGAAGGTATTGCTGACTCCATCAAACGTGGTGTTAAGAGTGTTACCCGCGGTTTACAGGGTTGGGATAAAAACAGCATAGGGCCGAATGGTGAAGAATTAGGTAACCCCACAGACATCTTAAAACGTAATAGAGGTTACAGTGACGAAAAAGTGAAGAACCTTCATCACGTTACTACCACAAATAAAGCTCGGAATCATACCCCGGGTGATTTGCAACAACGTATATTAGATCGCGAAATGAAGAAACGTGGCTTAGGTGAAGATGTCAAGAAGTCAGTGAACCGTGATTTATGGGATCGCATTAACTCTCGCGGCACAGTACCAAGTATTGACCGTGAACGCTATATTGACCTGTCAGGTGAAGGATTAGAAGGGCCATTCCGTGGTAAAAACGGTCAAGTTCTTTACTATGACCCAAAAGTTGGCAAATATTACAACCGCGACAGCGATATGTATGTTGACCATGGATTAGATGAGACAAAGTTAGCTGAAGGTAAAGCAGATAAGCTCTCTAAAATGCGCAGTATGTTAGACAAGTTGTCTGCTGCATTGGTGCAAACAAAGAAGTCACTAAGTGGCAAACAAGGTGTAGTGGACGAAGAAATGCCAGTTGTCCCAACGGGTGTAAAAACTGCGATGCCAGCGCAACCAGCGCAACCAGCTCAGCCAGCGCAACCAGCAACGACTGCACTGCCAGCAAGTTCAGCACCAGCAGGAACTCCAGGAGCACCTGGCACCCCTCTACCAGCGCAAGGCAATAACAATGCTGCTACGACACCTGGCGATATGGTTAAAGGGTTAGTTCAAACACTGGCACAAAATCCAGCCGCAGCTAAACAGTTAGGAACAAAACTCTCTACTATTAGGTAATTTATGTTCTTATCAGACTTATTTACTGTAAAATCTGCGCCTCCGCAAGGTAAGTTTGTATGGGAAGATTTTGAGGACTTACCAATGGAGGCAAGATTATCGTTAGCTGAGGCTTGGCTTAGTGGAAGTTCTTCTACTTTACTGGAGTCAAATGATCCCACCAATAATGATTATTTTTTAAATATGGTTTCAGACTCCCCGAAGCTTGGTAAAAAATATATAGTGACTCTGTTGGCATTAGTAAATAATCGTGTTGTTGTTCTCCATCAACCAGAAATAGGCAAAGTTATCAAAAAAATATCTGACGCATTTACTATAGAGTTTGCCCCAGAAAAATCAGTAAACTTTCCGTATGATTCTGTTAAAAATGAAACGACCGTTAAAACATTTTTCTTTAAGAGTACCTTAACATTTAACGAGTTTAGATCACAACTTAAAATGAAGTTTGATACAGATATTCAACCCAGTAAATCAAGTGTTAACGAAGCAACAAAACTTTCTACCAAAGAAAGAATATTACGCCCAGGGGTCAAAGTAGGTGACACAGTATTGGTTAAAGCACCGGGGTATGAATATGTTGTCAGAACTGCCAAGTTTCTTCGTATTGGACCATCAGGGTTAGCTACAGTTAAACTCAGTGCCCCATTGGGTGATAACTCAAATGTCCCCGATTATTTTAAGGGTGCGACCACTCTTGCAGTGCCACCATCTTGGCTTCATTCTGATGTTGATTCAGCTTGGCCCAAACCCGAGTGGCTGAAAAGAAAAGAGCAGCAACAAGAATCGCTGCATTATGTTAGTCTATCTGGCAATCAAGTAACGGAATATTGCAAAAATCTAGGAAGATCACTTAAAGAATCAGGTGTCACGCATTGGAGAGATTACGACTGGAGAGGGTTAAAATATCATTGTGCCAATGTCATAACAGAATCGCAGCATCCAGCATTTCAAAATTCAAAACAATTCGTAGACAGATTTAAATCATTAGATCAATTCTCAAATCTGAAAATACAGGTTGGAAGTAAAGTGGCTATTCTAATGCTAACTATGAGTTTTGATCGTGCCGAACTGTCTGGGTTCAAAACTCCTAAAACTATAACTAAGATTTATAGAGAGCCAACTGAAAATAATATTACTCAATTTGAGTTTAACAATGATCCGGATGATGTTTGGCCGCGCCAAGAGTTAGCATCATACAGTGGGGAATTTATAATACACTCATGCTTCTTTGGTTCGTCAACTGATTTAGAGCATGCAATTACTATGCTGCTGGTTGGGGCAGGTCCTGATTTAACAGTATCGGTAGATCTTCAAGAAAGTAAAAACAAAATGAAATCATCAGAATTCATTCAAGAAGCAAAAGGACTGAAAAAGAAAGTTCGAATAGTCAAAGGTCCAAAAGAAGCAGTTGGCAAAGTAGGATACATTGGTGAAGTTAGGCACGGTATGTTTAAAGGTGCCCCAAAAACTTACACTGTAGATTATGATGATGGCACAGGAAATATTACCTCCATTCAGTTGCCTGCATCATCGTTACGATTGGTTAAAACAGAAGAAATGACAGAAAGCAAAGCCCCTACCGCAAAGCAAGTAGAAGCAGCAAAAGAAAAATATGAACTCTATGGTTTGAAGATAGAAAATGCTAAGAAAAAGGCTGGATATGCTCGTGGCACTGGCACGGTTGGCGATTCGCAGCGTAAGAAGGGTGAAGCATACACTAAGTATTTAGAGTTGAAAAAAGCATTTGATTCAAACCAAAAATAATGTTAGTTAAAGAAATATTGTCAGAATCCTCCATTTTTGGGAGAAACAAAAATAAAGTCTACTCATTACTTCTCAACACTGTTGATGCTGGGCCATTTGATGGTGGGTGTGTAGTTGTAGCGCAGGCCCTGCAAATGGTGTATGGTGGCGAAATTGTAGTATTAGTTGGCTCTCCAAGAAAAGAGTTGTCATGTCACAATGAAGCCCAACATGCTGCAGTATCTTTGAATGGCATGCTAATAGACGGCGATGGCCCACTTCCCCCAAAACAGTTTATTGAGCGATTTGTTCGCAATGAACTGGAATTTGCTGGTGGAGTCATTACTGGTGTCAGACCGATTCAGCCCGGAGATTTAAAAGAAGCACCTCGTGACGAGGATTTGGCTAAAAAAATCGCAGCATTACTAAAGCCAGTTAAATACTAAACAACGCTTAGGACCGTGGTAGTTACTACCATGCAAGGCGTCGGGTGGCTACTACCCTGGGACGGCCGATTCGCTACCGGAATCCCTAAAGTGTAGCACTTTATTCACTCATATCTGTTGCTTTTGCGTAACGATTCATCTAAAATACTATTTTAAGGAAAAATATATGGCGTCAAAAATGTTCAGTGCTGATCAGAAGGCGAAGTTAAATCAACTGTTCAATGAGGGTGTTGCGACAATGCAAGAATGTGAAGATTTGATGGGCGGGCTGTCAGACACTATTGCTGCTGTAGCGGAAGAGTTAGAGGTGAAACCAGGCATTTTGAAGAAGGCACTCAAAATCGCGCAAAAATCAAAGTGGACAGACACCAACGCCGATCACGAAACTTTGACTGATATTTTGGAAACTGTTAATCGCACATTGTGATCCAATTCACTACAGTTTTCACTATCTGTATGTTAAAATAGTGAACAAGATGTAAGGTCTGCCGGCCACAAGCGGTGTATAAAGGGTATCTATGAGTTATGTTGACGGTCTATTAGACAAGACTAAGGATAGAGTTTACATTGTAGAACGAGACAAAGATGGGAATCGTGTTTACCGTGATTATCCTGTAGAGTATGTGCTGTATTACGACGACCCAAAGGGTAAGCACCAAACAATCTACCGCACACCAGTAACCAAGTTTAGCACACAGTCTAACGCAGAGTTCCGTAAGGAGATGAAGATCCACAGTAACAAGAAACTGTGGGAGCAGGACGTCAACCCAATCTTCCGCTGCTTGGAAAAAAACTATCTTGGGGCAGACGCACCCAATCTGCACCTATGCTTCATAGACATTGAGAGTGACTTTGACGAAGAGAAGGGATACGCACCCATTGACGACCCGTTCAACGAGATCACTGCTGTGACCGTCTACTTGGCTTGGCTGGATAAGCTGATCACCGTGGCGGTTCCGCCAAAATCCTTGACATGGGAGAGTGCTTCTGCTATAGCGGAGCGGTTTGAAGACACATTCCTCTTCCACACCGAGGCCGAAATGCTCGATGCGCTCCTTGACATCATCGACGACGCTGATGTCATCTCAGGTTGGAACAGTGAAGGCTACGATATTCCATACACCGTTGGCCGTATTGCTCGTGCGTTGGCCAAGGATGATCTGCGCCGCCTGTGTCTCTGGAACCAAATGCCCAAGAGGAGAGAGTTCGAACGGTATGGTAAGAAGAGTATGACCTACGATATCGTTGGTCGTGTCCACCTTGACTACATGCAGTTATATCGTAAATACACCTACGAGGAGCGTCACAGTTACGCACTGAACGCCATCGGTGAATACGAGCTTGGCGAGCAGAAGATAGAGTATGAGGGCACGTTGGATCAGCTTTACAAGCAAGATTTTTACAAGTTCTTAGACTACAACCGTCAAGACGTGCGACTACTAGCTAACCTTGACGCCAAGCTGAAGTTTATTGACCTAGCTAACGAACTGGCTCACGACAACACCGTGCTACTGCCAACGACGATGGGCGCGGTTGCTATCACAGACCAGGCTATCATCAACGCTGCTCACAAGCAAGGACTGGTAGTGCCAGGTAAGAAACCATACTCCAAAGAAACTGTAGATATTATGGGGGAGGATGATGACGATGGCAGAGCAGCTGGTGCGTATGTTGCTCACCCCAAAGTTGGCATGCACAAATACATTGGCGCTATTGACATCAACTCACTGTATCCCTCCACTATCCGTGCGCTGAACATGGGTCCCGAAACCATTGTCGGACAGATTCGCCCCATCATGACAGATCGCTACATCGCAGAAAAGATGAAAGACCGTCTTGTTGGTAAACGCATGATGAAAGGGCCAAGTTTTGCGGCTGCTTGGGAAGGATTGTTTGGCAGTTTGGAGTATTCCGCAGTAATGAACATGGAGCGAGGCACAGAGCTTACCATTGATTGGGAAGGTGTAGAGGAGCCGACGGTCCATACTGCTGACGAGGTTTGGAGGCTTATCTTTGAAAGTGGGCAAAAGTGGATGCTTAGTGCTAACGGCACTATTTTCAGATACGATTTTGAAGGCATTATTCCTGGACTGTTAGCATACTGGTATGCTGAGCGTAAAGTGCTTCAAAAGAAGAAAAAAGAAGCTACTGAGCTTCAATATGGCATTGAAATATCTGATGAAATGGCATCTGAAATAGCGGATTTTTTGTCCACCATATAAATTCATTGTATGGAGGGTTATCCAATGATGCTAGATGAAGCAATGAATATTTTTAGGCAAACGGGCCGAATTAAAAATACGCGAAGTTTTGACAGACAACAATTTTGTGAACAACACTCTGGTAAAACATTTGCTGATATTGGGATAAAAGTTATTCCACTTGAGAATTTTGATTATAACAAGGACCGCATGATATGATAGATGTCCCAAAAGTAAAGCAACTGATAGCTGATAAAGATAGCAACGGGCTGGCTAACTATATTAAATTGCACCAGCTAAAGTTAACGAATAACAAAATAACTGCGAATTTAGATCAAATAAAAATTACTGTTGAATACTGGGATAAGAAACAGCAGGTAAAAAAAATTGGACTCAACTCCTTATACGGGGCTCTTTTAAATCCAGGCTGTAGGTTCCACGATTTCCGTATCGGGCAATCTACTACGCTTACTGGTAGGACTATTGCCAAGCACATGGACTCTTTCGTTAACCAGTGTATCACTGGAAAATATGAGTATGATGGTGAGGCCGTTGTATATGGAGATACTGACTCTATTTGCGGTAGTTCAATGATTCGAACTACACAAGGCAGTATGACCGTTGAGGAGTTATTTACTCTTGGAAATATCACCTGGGGGGAAGGCGGTAAAGAATATTCGAGAAATGACAATATTCAGGTTTGTCATTTAAACACTGAGCGTAATGCTGCTGAGTATACAAACTATAACTATGTATATAGGCATAAAGTCAGTAAGAAAAAATACAGAGTTACGGATTCCGATGGGCACGAAGTTTTCGTTACTGAAGATCATAGTATTATGGTTGAGCAAGATGGCAAGCTGATAAGCAAAAAACCATCTGAGTTAGTAGTAGGTGATGTAGTGATTTCGATATGACTCCCAATCAACTCAAAAAAGATAATCCTGATTTATATAGCAAAATCATCGAATTATATGGTGGTCGCGAAAAAGTATTTGATATAACTGCTGCTATCAATTTGTATTATGCTAATCTGCCAATCCCAGTGTGTGAGATATGTGGAAAGCAATTATCTATTACAAAAAAATTTAGAGATATTAAATTAGCAGCATTGCCATGTCGTTGTGAATCTCATATTAACACTTCTCAACCAATTACCATTGATCAGCTGCATTCAGCAAATAGGTATGGGTATATTATTAGTGCTCTCAATGAGGTAATGTCGTTATCATCAAAAATTACGCTTACTTGCCAAATTCATGGTGATTTTAAACAGCCAATCTCAAATTTTTTAAAAGGGTATCAATGTCAAAAATGTGCTGCAAGTAGCAGGCCATTGAAAACAGAGGTATCTAGTTGGGTGAATGAAAACAAGATAACGCATAATAACAAGTATGATTATTCAAAAGTCAATTTCACTAAGTTATCGGATATAGTGACAATTATTTGCCCAATTCACGGGGAGTTTACCCAATCAGCCGGAGTCCACAAACTAGGTCACGGATGTCAAAAATGTGGTAACGATATGGTTACCGCCAAAAACAGAATTTCAAATGAAGAGTATATAGAAAAATGTAAGAAAAAACACGGAGATTTGTATGACTATTCACAAACTAACTACATTAGCATTCTACACAGCAAAGTTAAAATCATCTGCAAAAAGCACGGTGAATTTTGGCAGCGACCAGGTGATCATTTGAATAACGGAAACGGGTGCCCACAATGTGGAATAGAGAAAACGACCTTTAAATCTGCTGCTGAATATGAAATAATTGAGTGGCTTACTAGTGTTGGAGTTACTAATATTAAGCATTCATGGAGGGGGCTGGGATTTGAATTAGATATTTACTTACCTGACTATAAAGTGGCAATTGAATACAATGGCATATATTGGCATTCATCTGACGCGATAAGTAAGGACAAGGATATGTCACAACAGCATCTGAATAAAACAATCAAATGTGAGGAAAATAATATTCAGTTACTGCATATATTAGATGTTGAATGGAATTCCCCAGTTACTAAAGATATTTGGAAATCAACTATTTTGCATAAACTAAAACTCACTTCACATAAAATTTATGCGCGGCAATGCAGCATCGTGTTAGTTGGAAATAAAGTAGCGACAAAGTTTTTTACTGAAAATCATTTGCAAGGTGCTGTTATAGGCAGTTTAAATATTGGGCTATCATATAAGGGGGAGTTAGTATCAGTTGGCAATTTTTCTAAATCAAGATACCGATCTAAGCAGCAGAATGTTTTCGAAATTTTAAGATTCGCATCTAAGAAATATTATTCAGTCATCGGCGGGTTTAGCAAAATAGTTAAGGAATTTGACACTACCCACCGCGGAACTCTTATATCATACGCAAACCGGAGATGGAGTATGGGGAATGTTTATGAACAATCAGGATTTACTCTTGCTTATAAAACTGATCCATGCTATTATTACACTGATGATTGTAAAACATTATGGCATCGAAGTATCTTCCAAAAGCATAAGTTAAAGGACGCTATTGCAGTATTTGATGAGAACAAAACTGAAGTAGAAAATATGTATGAAAACAAATATCGCAGAATTTGGGATTGTGGTCAAATAGTGTATGAAAGGATTATCAAATGATTATTAAAAAAACAACTATTCAATCAGTTGAATGTGTCGGAACTTTTGACGACGAATATGTGTATGACATTGGAGTGAACGCAGACGACCCTTACTTTTTTGCAAACGATTTATTGGTTCACAACTCTGTCTATTTCTCAGCGTGGCCTGCTATCCGTGCTGATGTTGAAGCGGGCAGAATGGAGTGGAACAAAGACACTGCGATACAAGTGTATGACAACATCGCAGATCAAGTAAACGAAAGTTTTCCAGAGATGATGGAACGCGAATGTCATTGCCCACGCGAGAGAGGTGCTCTTATTCGCGGTGGGCGAGAACTTGTTGCAGAGACTGGACTGTTCATTAAAAAGAAACGATACGCTGTCTTGATCTATGACGCTGAAGGGACGCGACTCGATCAGTATGACGCAGAAACTGCTAAGAAAAAGGGAGTAGTGTTTGGGGTAGGCAAGGTCAAAGCAATGGGGCTTGATCTTAAACGAAGCGATACCCCCAAGATTGTTCAAGATTTCCTTAGCAACATTTTGCTTGATGTTTTGACGGGGGTTGATCGTGCTCCAATCATTGAAAAGATCATCAAGTTCAAGAAAGAGTTTGCAATGCTGCCTCCCTGGGAGAAGGGGACGCCTAAGCGTGTGAACAACTTGTCTAAATATACTGCAATCTATGAAAAAACCAAGGAATGTGGAGTTGGACACGTCAAAGCTGCTATTGTGTGGAACATTATGCGAAAGATGCATGGCGACAACTATAGTATGAAAATCGTTGACGGTATGAAAACTATTGTGTGTAAACTAAAAACCAACCCTCTTGGGTATACCTCGATTGCGTATCCGACAGATGAGAAGCATGTGCCAGAATGGCTTAAAGAACTACCATTTGATGTTGAGACTATGGAAGCCACAGTGGTAGATCAAAAGGTTGACAATCTATTATCGGTGCTCGGATGGGACATAACTAACAACACTTGCACTAACTCATCATTTAGCAATCTATTTTCATTCGACTAAGGAGCAAAACAATGGCAACAAAATTATCAGCTTACGGTGAAATAATTCACCGAACCAGTTGATATCATCTAAATAACACTATACAATAGACATATTACTAACAGGAGATTTTATATGCCAATGGATTATTTGAAAGACATTACCCTACATACACACGGACTTGGTATCATTGATACAGTCAAAGTGACCGGAACAAACGAGGAAACACTTATTGACGCAATGTCTGAAGATCGCAGCGTGATTGTCACAGCCAAAACAAAACGCCCACTGAAAGAGTTCATTGGCCAGTTTGGTATGCCAAACTTGGGAAAGTTGAATGTGATTCTTGGTATTCCAGAATATAAGGAAGATGCTAAGATTACTGTAACAACACAGACTCGCGATAATGAAACTTATCCAACCGGATTGCATTTTGTAAACAAAGTTGGCGACTTTAAAAATGATTATCGCTTCATGACCGCAGCATTGATCAACGAGGCACTCAAGTCTGTCAAGTTTAAAGGCGTGAAATGGGACGTCGAGTTCAGTCCAACTGTTCAAAGTATTCAGCGTTTGAAGTTTATGGCTCAAGCAAACAGTGACGAAAACACATTCGTGGCTAAAACTGAAGGTGGTGATTTGAAGTTTTATTTTGGTGATCACTCCACCCACGCTGGCGACTTTTCGTTTGCGACTGGGATTACTGGTAAAGTTGCTAAAGGATTCCATTGGCCAGTAGCAGTTGTTCAAAGTATTTTGAACCTACCTGGTGACAAAATTTACCGTATCAGTGACGAAGGGGCTACTCAAATCACCGTTGACAGTGGGTTGACAGTGTATAACTACATTCTGCCAGCACAGCAAAAGTAATAGGTAGAAGATATGTCAGATAGTTTCGAACTTCGAATCAACCATTTGCAAGCAGCGTATAATGCTCTTGACCAGCAGCTTAAGGCCGCATACGAGTCAAGTAAGTTGAATGGTGAATCGTTCATTAATACTGTTGTCCTTGAGTTCGAAGAAAGAAAAGCTAAGTTAGCCAAAGAAATCAAAACTTTGACTGACTTAGACAACGCCGGAAAAGAGTTTAAATGACGGAATCAAAAAAGTTTATTTGGGTAAAGTTTCAGAAAGAGGGAATTCATTGCTACCCTGCTGCAGCAACAGACCCCAACTTAGCTACTGGCGATCAGTATGATGTATCGTTCTTGGCATCGCTGCATCGGCATATCTTTCACTTTCGGGTAGATATCAGTGTCTCACATTCAAATCGAGATATTGAGTTTATTCAGTTTAAACGCTGGTTGGAAAATCTCTATAATCAGGGAACCCTCCAGTTAAACTACAAGAGCTGTGAAATGATTGCTGACGATCTATATGCTCAAATATCTTCAACCTACAGTAACAGAGATGTTATAATCGAAGTGTCAGAAGACGGTGAAAATGGATGCCGTATTAAATATCCATCGTTAGTTAAATAAGGAGAGCCAAATGGCCGTATCAGTTGCATCGTATAACAAAAAATATCTGCGTATGAAACCAGAGGTTGATAATATTTTCAACACATTGGATGATTATTTGGATTTTGTTAGGCTTCAATATCCACAAGTTGAATACAACCCAGCGGATATTGGGCGGAATGAAAGTGTTACCTGGCAACGGTTTGTGAAATTCCGTAATCGTATGTATTACCGTAACATGCAAAATCAGCAACGTAGCGCAGAAAATAACGAGCAGCAATGAAGAAGAAAATGAAAGCCGACGGCACATATTCAAAAGCTGTGCTGTCGGCTTCATCATCAGATAAAATAGGCAAGTTACTTGACATGTTGGATATTCCAAATCAAGTAGCTAGCCACTCATTACATACAACTATCGTTTACAGTAGATCAGTGTGTGATGAGATAAGGAACATTCCAATAACGTTGCCTATTAAAGCAACCCCAAAACGATTTGCCCTGTTTGATAGTGGGGATAATACTACTTGTTTAGTATTGATTTTAGAGAGTGAAGGATTAGACTTTTTGCATCATCATAGTAGAGAGTTTTACTCTGCTACACATGATTTTCCTAAATATAATCCACACATTACATTGAGTTACGATTACCCATTTCCGACACCACTGTCAGAAGACATGGTATCTTACATTGGAGATCTAGAGTTTGATCAATATATCGTTGAACCATTGATTTTCGATTGGATTGAACCAAAGTGACTACTCCATTATGCAAAGTATGTGGCAACGAAGTTACTAAGTTCATTAAATCATCAAATAGTTGGTGGAAATGGTGCTCAAACAAATGCATGAGCATTGATCCAGAAATTTTAGAAAAAAAGAGGGCTACTAACATTAAACGGTACGGCGATCACCCAATGCGTGTCGAAAAATTTAAAGAAAAACTCAAAAATAGTTTTTTGGAAATTTACGGAGTTGACAATCCATTTAAATCAGCAAAAGTCCAGCAAAAGATTAAAGATTCTTGTATTAAAAAATATGGTGTTGAAAATCCATCTAAGAATAGCAGCATTGTAGCCCTCATTCGTGAAAAAGCAGTAATGAACTACAATGAAAGAAAAGATTCAATTTTAGAAAAAAGGCGTAACACATCAGTCACTAATTGTGGAGCGGCCACAAACAAATGGAAACATATTTCATCAGAGTCACTTCATTTAATGAAAGATTTAGAATGGCTAACACACCAGCACATAACTCTAAAGAAATCATGCCAGCAAATTGCAAACGAGCTCGGAGTATCAGCTACCCCTATACTCCATTTTTTAAAGATTAACAATGTTGACCGCATTAGGCATTCCGTTTCAATTGTAGAAAAAGAAATTAGGGAGTACATACAATCATTAACCACAGCAGAAATTCTATTTAATGATCGAAAAGTCATTGCCCCTCTAGAATTAGATGTTTTCGTTCCTAGCAAAAAATTAGGTATTGAAGTGGATGGGGTCTACTGGCATTCTGAAGAAAAGGGTAAAGACAGGAAATACCATATTGAAAAAACAGAGCAATGCGAAATGAAGGGCATCAAGTTGATCCATATTTATGATACTGAGTGGGAAGATGTATTGCAGCAGCAAATAATCAAATCAAAGTTAGCCCATTTGTTTAACAAATCAGCTCGTATTTACGCCAGAAAATGTGAAGTTAAAGAAGTTTCGAGTCGTGTTAAACGAGATTTTTTAAATCAATGCCACCTGCAGGGCAATTGCCCATCTAGTGTTAACCTTGGCCTGTTTAACAGCAATGAGTTAGTGGCTGTTGCAACATTTGGAAAATCTAGATACAACAAAAATTTTAAGTTCGAGTTGATCAGATATTGCTGCAAATTAGGAACAACAATAGTAGGCGGGATGAGTAAACTATTGACGAGCGCTGTCAATTCACACGGTATCAATCATTTAATATCGTACGCTGACAGAAGATGGACTTGTTCACTCCCGTTAACCAACATTTACGAGTTAGCAGGGTTCACTAGATACGGTGTTTCTTCACCAAATTACAAGTATTTTACTATTAAAAAAAGTACAATAGTATTGATGTCAAGAAATCAATGGCAAAAACATAAATTAAAAGACAAGTTAGAATTTTACGAGCCAACCTATTCTGAATACGAAAATATGTCGTTAAACGGGTATCATCGGATTTGGGATTGTGGAAATTTAGTATATGAATGGAATGTTAAATGAATGAAAAAATAAATCTTACAACAAAACAACTAGACGATAAAGGCAGAAGCAAATACGCGGTTTTTCTGCCAGCTATTAGCGGATTTTATTCTGGCTATGTAGGCAAGCAGCGATTTGAAGAGCATATCCCAGCTGATCGTATGCCAGCTCGTTTTGAACACGGAGTTGAAGGTTTAAACTTCCTTAATCCAGACGAAGGCTACTTCCAATATAAATGGGGGTTGTATTCAGCAGGTCATGCCAACTTGGATATGACTAAGGCAGACCCAAGTGAGGACATGATTCGCAATCGTGACAAGAGCAGTTTTATTTTGGGAGATTCTGGAGGATTCCAAATAGGCAAGGGTGTATGGGAAGGTGACTGGCGTGCTGGATCAGGTTGCGAAAAAGCACAAAAATATCGCACCCAAGTTCTTGATTGGATGGAAGCGAACATGAACTACGGTATGACGCTTGATATTCCAGGTTGGGTTGGCCGGTCACCCAAGGGTGCGGCGGCTACTAAGATCACAACTTACGACGAAGCGGTGGAAGCGTCAAAATATAACTTTGAATACTGGATGAAGCATCGCAAGGGTAACTGCAAGTTCCTTACTGTGCTGCAGGGTGATGACCACAGTCAAGCTGACCAGTGGTATGACGAGATGAAGCAATACTGCGACCCTAAAAAGTATCCCAATGATCACTTTAACGGTTGGGCGATGGGTTCGCAAAATAAATGTGACATTCACCTGGTGTTGAAGCGACTGGTGGTGATGATTTGGGATGGGCTGTTAGAGCAAGGTAAGCAAGATTGGATTCACTATCTAGGCACAAGCAAGCTAGAGTGGGCGATGATGTTTACTGACATACAAAATGCTATTCGAGCTAATCATAATCCAGACCTTACTATCAGTTTTGACTGTGCGTCTCCGTTCCTAGCTACTGCCAATGGGCAGGTGTATTGGCAGAACAACTTGGAAGATGGTGGGCGGTGGAGCTACCAGATGAGCAAATGTGTTGATGACAAAAAATATGCTAGCGATCATCGTATGTTCCGTGAAACTGTTATCAATGATGGCTACTTTAAAGACTTCATTGAAAGCCCTATTATTGATCGCATGGAAATCAATGATGTATGCGTCTATGGGCCAACTGATTTGAATAAGATTGGTAAGATTGGTCGCACTAGCTGGGATAGCTTCGCGTATGCGTTACTGATGGGGCATAATGTGTATGCTCACATTAAGGCAGTGCAAGATGGAAATGAACGGTATCAAAATAACATCATTCCTGGAATGTTGCTGCATAAGTTGAAAGAGCGTGATGCGTTTAGGCAGTTAGTTGACGCTATCTTTAGTGCTAAATCGTTTGGTGAGGCAATGGCGTTAGTTGACAGTGAAAGCAGATGGTATAAGTTGATGACTGGTTCTAGTGCTAATGGTAACTTGGGCAAAAAGACCGTCAATGCGTTTACTTCTGCCAGAGATTTATTTGGTATCCACGCCCAGCCAAAGGTCAAGCCAGAAGCAAAGAAGGTTTCAAAGATTATTCTTACCTCAACGCTGTTTGACGGAGACGGGGTAGAAGAGCAGCCGAGAGATGATTCTGGATTAGATAACGACAAACTATCACAACTTGAAAGTGGAGAAGAAGCATGAAACGAACTATTTGGATTTTTTGCATTGAGCCTATTGATTCCAGGTATACTCTTCAGTGGTACCATAATATTCCAGCACTGCTGAATAAAGAAATAGCTGGCAAAAACTTAGAGTTTGAAGTTATTACTGTAGATGGTGTGCAAGGATCTACTTCAGTTACTCCTGGTGCCTTCTTAGATTTTACTGACACGAACTACTATAAAAGCACTCAACTATGTAAGTTTATCGAGTATTTCAAGGCTGGAAAAGTAGGAAAACACGACAAAATCCTATTTACTGACGCATGGAACCCATGTATTACTCAAGTTGCATATATGCGTGATTTGATGGAACAGCAATGGGAGTTACACTCTATTTTTCACGCCGGCGCTTACGATCCAACGGATATATTAGGGTATAAGATGCAAAAACCTTGGCCGTGGCATGCTGAGCGCAGTTGGTTTTATAGCTGTGATTACAACTACTACGCTACTGATTTTCACAAGAATATGTTCTTAAAAAATCTCGGAATAAGTGACGAAGGCGATCATCATCGTGCAGTGCGTAGTGGGCAGCCCCATACTCCTATCATCGAGCAATGTAGTCAATATTGGGACACCGCAAAGAACGGCAAGATGATTTGGCCGCATCGTTATAATGCTGACAAGCAGCCAGAGATCGCAGAAGATATTGCTGCAGTAATCCCAACGATTATCACTCAGAAAATGAACTTGAGCAAAGATGAATATTACAAAACGCTGGGTGAATCTTCTGTAATGTTTAGCTGCTCGCTACACGAAAACTTAGGTATCTCTATTATGGAAGGTACACTGGCAGGGGTTATCCCAATGCTGCCTAACCGTTGCAGCTATAGTGAAATGTATTTGTCAGAGTTCCTATATCCAAGCGAGTGGACGCAGGATTTGCAGTCATATCAAAAGCATCGCACATTGGTATTACGATTCATAAATGAGCGGCTTCAAAATCGCGAACGGTATTTACCAGCTCTAATAGAACAATGTAAGATTTTGATTGAAAAATATCTGACTCCTACAGTTATGGTTAATAAGTTGTTGGAAATCTGATGTCTGATATCGTTGGGATCATTGGCGGGACTGGGGTCGTTGGATCAGCGATTGTAAACGCTTGCGAGCGAGAGTTTATTCCAACCATCATCGCAGATGAATACACTGTGCTGGAACCTGGTAATAGCACGTTTGACAGGTTGATGGAATGTGATGCTATTTTTGTCTGCGTTCCTAGCCCAATGATTATGTCGGGGGGGGAAGATACAGGTAGATGTGATTCAAGTATTTTAGAGTCCGTGCTGTCAAAGTTGGAAAGCTTCAACGGTGTCATTATCAGTAAGGTCACTGCACCACCCGATGTTTATACTAGGTTGGGAGCCAAATACAAAAACTTGACATATTCACCAGAGTTCCTTACTGCCGCCAATGCTGCTACAGATTACTATAAAGCAGAATTTTGCGTGGTAAGTGGAACGGTTAAGGCATATATCAATGAAGCCGAGCGTATACTTGTCAAAACCCAGCCACATGCTACTACTTTGACAGCAACTATGGAAGAAGCATCATTGATGAAATATGCGATCAACTCATTTTTGGCAACTAAAGTTATATTCATGAATGAGTTGTATGCGTTAGCGAAGGCAAATAATATTGATTATGATGCAGTTGCAACACTATTAAACGAGGATTTTAGAACAGGTGGAACGCATGTTAAAGTTCCATCGCCAGTTGATAATACTTTTGGTTTCGGTGGAATGTGTTTTCCTAAAGACACAAATGCTTTGCTAAAGTATGCCGAAGATGCTAACATAGAGCTTAGCGTGTTAAACGCCGCAGTGAAGAAAAATACTTTGCTGCGGCTAAAGGATAAATAACTGTGTAGCACAAAGGCTACAAAACGTCAACTTAAAACCATCACAAAGGAAGGTAATCAAATGAGCTACAATAAAAGTAAATGCGACCCAGAACTGGGCAAAAAAATCCACGAACATCTAGTTAAATGCGGGGTTGAGACGCCAATGGCGGCAAAAAGTCCTGGCGACCCAGTGTTAGATCGTAAGGATAAAATCGAGAGGATTGAAAAATATTTCACACTAATCATGGATACACTGGGGCTAGACCTGTCTGATGACAGTTTGAATGAAACCCCTAAACGTGTCGCAAAAATGTATACCAACGAAATATTTTACGGACTTGACATTGAAGCATTTCCAAAATGCACTACTGTTGACAACAAAATGAAATACGACGAAATGGTCGTAGAAAGGAACGTAAATGTTCAATCTAACTGCGAGCATCACTTTGTTGTCATTGATGGTGTTGCAACGGTCGCTTATATTCCTAACAAACGTGTTCTGGGCTTGTCAAAGATTAACCGTGTCGTTGAATACTTTAGTAAACGCCCACAAATCCAAGAACGGCTGACGGAGCAAATCTTCCACGCATTACAGTATATTCTCGACACTGAAAATGTTGCAGTCGTTATTGATGCCCAGCATTTTTGCGTTAGAAGCAGAGGCGTGGAAGATACTGGTTCAAGAACTGTCACAAGCAAACTGGGTGGCGGGTTCAAAACTGACCCAAGTGTAAGAGCTGAATTCATGAGAATGGTCACCGTTAGAAACTAAAAAGAGGTAAATATGTTTTACAAATTACGGTTAAAGTTAATCCGATGGTTGGAATCTTTTGATAGCATCGGCGTTGTTCGCCGTGAAGAGAATAAAGTGGCAACCATTGAAAGATCACATGAACTTCGTGCTAAAGGTATCTACTTCAAAGTATTCAATGCCAATGGCGGAACGGTTATTGAAACTACCACCACGAATGATGACAATGACGCGTATGCCAGCAGTAAACCATCATTGTATGTTATTCATGAATCTCAAGATTTGGCGACTGAACTGTCTCACATTATTACTTTAACCTCACTTAGGAACTAGCATGTCAGAAAAACGATACTTGACTGACTCAGATCTTTACAACCACCTCCAGCGTATTATCAAACAAATGAGTGATGATAACTGGAGACCAGAGATTATTATTGGGATTACACGAGGTGGGGCTATTCCTGCGGTTATGCTAAGTCATTACTTCAACTGTAAAATGGTTGGGCTTGATGTAAGTTTACGCGACAATGAAGGGTATGGGCCAGAAACAAACTGCTGGGCGGCAGAAGACGCAACCAATGGTAAGCGAACGCTTATTGTTGACGACATCAATGACAGTGGTGCTACCATTAACTGGATTGTCAATGATTGGGGCGATGAAGTCAAGTGGCAAGATACTGTGAGGTTCGCAGTGTTGGTCGACAACTTGGCTAGTAAAGCCTCGCAGCCACCAAACTATTTTGGCGAAGAGATCAATAAAGTAGAAAAAGATGAATGGATTGTCTTCCCATACGAAAACTGGTGGGAGTCAAAATAATGACATTGGATCAAGCTGCTGAAAACATGGGATGGACTAAGGTGAGTGAAGATGTTCATGTCGTTACTTACACTGACGGAACTCAAAATAAACTTATCTTTGCCCCTCAATTTAACACAGTTGATCTATTAGATAGTTGTGTATATACTGCTACTATGTTAGGGCAAAAATTTGTGGACGATGGGGTATGCACCGGGTTCTCAGTTCACTATCATTATAATGTCGAGCCAGCAAAGTGGGTGCATATTTCAATGGATTGGGAACCGTCGCAATGAAATCAGGTCTGACACCATATCAAGATGAACTGCTAGTGATCTTATCGGAGGAATGCGGTGAGACTGTTCAAGAAATTTGCAAGATAATGCGATTCGGAGCTGGGGAGCAAAGCCACCATATCATTGGAAAGACTCACATCCAATGCTTGACTCAAGAGTTGGGCGATTTGCTGGCAATGATTGAACTTGTTAAGGACAGTGGAGTTGGAATCTCAAATGACTTGTTGCAAGAAGCAAAACAGAAAAAGTTAGAAAAAGTAGTAAACTGGATGACTAATACTAAAGACGAGTAACTATGAAAACAAGTAGGTCAGATTTCAATGAAACTTGGTTGACAGAAATGCCAGCTAAGTTAGGAAACTTTGGGGATACCTTTAGTATTCTTACTACCTC
>Ga0210036_1001184_pt1 | contig 29496 bp, 23 predicted proteins | sample CryGeymeta201515_FD_185469 | JGI IMG/M metagenome (GOLD analysis project Ga0210036, IMG submission 185469) | Groundwater microbial communities from Crystal Geyser aquifers in Utah, USA - Crystal Geyser metaG 2015-15 (SPAdes) (version 2) | ecosystem: Environmental > Aquatic > Deep subsurface >...
CCGATTTCTCCCGATGTGTTCCTGTTTCTGAGTGGGAGACGGGATGGGGCATTTCGGGTCATTCCGGTGACGTCGGATTCGGGTCTCCTTGTCTCACGTTCCCTTCGGCTGGCTCTGAGTTTAGCTAAACTTTCATTGTTTCGCATCGCATATTTGCATGGGTTATTTTAGAGCCTAGTCAAATTCAAATTCTAACCAAATAATGATATTATTTTACAATTTAAGCGGCCGATTCGAGCCTCATCTGGTCGTGGAAGTAGACGTCGCCGCAATAGATCCTCTCTCTAGCCCTGGAAACAGGTGACTTGAAAAACTGTATTCTTCAATAGCCCACCTGAAGAGTGATAAGAAGGTACCAAAAAAGTTCCTTTTTTGCTGTCCATGCTCATCTCAAAGCAACATGCGGGCCGGTTGCTTGTGGCTTGGTGGCTACAAACAGTTGGCAAGATACTCGGTGTCTTTTTAAAACTGGAAACAGTGAGAGAGCTAGCCGAACTTCATTGAAGCTGTCTGCAAAGCTGGTGAGTTGCTGGGCCACAAAATGGAAAATTTGCGACGCAAGGAATAGCGCAAAGAACTTAAAGTAGTCTAGGTGGATTGAACTTTTGTGCACGACATGCAGCCGATGGAAGCAAGTTTTGGAAAGAAAGCTATTCCTTGGTTTGCTTTGAAAGAACTTCAGGTAGCTACGGATGAAGTACTATAGCTCTGTAGCTACCTGGTAGCTAGCTGGCTGGGATCTGACTGCAGCGGTGTGTTATTTCTAAAACGAGGAAATCATTAAGTTTTTCATCTGTTCTTGGAGATAGCACCATCCAGTACATTCCGTAGCGAGCATGAAAAAAAAAACTTTCTAGCGGAAATAGAGGTTCTTCTGCAGAGAAGCGCACGCTTCTCACCCTCCTAATCAACATTACTGTTCTCTTTGGCTTAAAACTCAATGGGCTGAGCTCCTCGTTGTTTGGCTCTTAACTTCATTCCCGTCTTCGGAGCAGGTACAGCTCGAAAAGATTCAATTGTCTCTCGGACGCGCTTGTCGGCTCCATTTCTCCACCGCGATGCCTTGGCACTACCAACTAGCATGACAGCATTGTTGGTGCCTTCCGGTATTGTGGCCACTAGCAACGCTTTCCGTGGAATTTCGGAGTTGGTGGATTGGGATAAAGTGGAGAAACTCAATTCAATGAAACGATAGTTGCCTTCGGTTCGACTGCTCTTCACTTTGACATCAGTGGGAGGGCCGTAGAAAGAAAACCGTGCCTCCGGTTGGAACAATCGCTTGAACAAGAAATCTGTGGAAAGATCCTGAATTTTCTTTCCTTTCACATCGTCCGAGACAGCCAAAAAGGCGCCATCCCCTGTTTTTCCGTCACGACATTCCACATCATATACTGGCCCTGTTTCCAGTTTCCATGGCGACTTGAAACTCACTAATACAGCAACAGGATTTGCTTTCGACCCTGTCAAAATCTCGGAAACAAGATTGCCTTGTCTGTCCTGTGAAACTTCACTTCCATCTCGCAATACCACGCCGGTTTGTGGGCGTGATTTTCCAGCCTGGCTAGAAACTCCCATATTGCCACCCGAATCGTTGCCAGTTTTGAGGAAATTTTCAATATCAAGAGAATCCTGAATGGCTGCCGATTCTGCTCGAACCTGGTTGGGATTAGCAAGAAGCACTACGTTTACGGTGGCAGCCGATAAGGAAAGAAGCACTCCTCGGCGGCTAATCTCTGGAGATGATGCTTTTGCTGGATGATTGAGTTTTCCTAACGAGTAGGCACTCGTGAAGCCCGCTAGTAGACTGAAAAATAATGCATTCGATAGCATCATCTTGCTACAAGGATCTGTTTGGCGTTTGGCTTATTTTCAATGGCACTAAATGAGTTTTTTTATTGTTGTAGAAAGTTGAGCACGGCCGCAAACGGCAAACTACTAGTACTAGTCTAGTAGAAGAATACCAGCCAGGATTACTACTGTAGTACTACTAAGTGGTACTGTAGTAGAGTAGCTACTACTAGCTACTACTGTTGTACAGTAGAGACATTGGTTGGTTTCATAGGGTGTCAAATGATGCTGAGTCAGGGGTATCTTTGAATCGAGTCATGCGACCACGTACTGCATCTGCAAGATCCAAACAAGATATCCTATCAAACGAAGTCAAGCTTGCATCATCATGATCATACGAATCATACGTTATTGCATTCACAACTGAGTACGGAATCATTCAATAAAAAAGGATAACTACCATCGCAGAATAAAGATTCAAGATGAAAGCTTTCTCCTTTTTGACCGTCCTTGCCGCCTCGGCCTCGGTAAGTCTATTAGAGGTCAGCGAGTACTCTAGACGACAAAAGCTATGATTTTGCCGATGCACCGTTGTATTATTTCGTCCCCACTCCCTACTTACCTTGTGCTTAATCCTTCGAAACAACCGATATAAAATCGACTGTAATTCAAAATCAACGCAGGCCTTCACCCCTGGCTCCCCTGCATTTCGCCGCCCATCGTCAGTTGCTTTGAACGTGGATTTGGCCAATGGTGCCATGAGTTTCGATCATGTCTGCCGTGAATGGCGATGCAAATACACGGGAGACAAGAGTGATTCCAAATCTCTTGAGGCTATCGCCAAGATCGTCGACGAATACCTTCCCGAAATCAAAAAAGTCAGCGGTGATGTCAAGGTCAACCGTCTTGTATGCGGAAGTTGCTTAGATTTCAAGCTCATGACTACCGTTCCTTTGGACGACTTTGGTCCTTGGGAAGAAAAGGGATTTGCTCCCGAAGGAGAGTTCCTGGAAAAGATCAAAGCCATTGATGGAGTGTCGCAGGTAGAAACGCAGACGATTACCAACATGGAAATCTAAAGTGGCAATCGCAGACAGGTTGTAGAATACGAAGTACCGTTTCTGCTAGAAAAGCATGCTTTCGTTTGAACTAGAAATCGCCTCTGCGAGCCAGTATACCTGGTAGTAGATTTTGCTAGAGCAATTCCACAAAAATAGCGAGTAGACTTTGCATTCATGCTTCTAAACTGTAGCACGACCACGACGATATATATTTTAAACTAAAAGAAATTTCAATTTGAAATTCGACTGTTTTTCTTTCTCGAGGTGGTAGAACTCACTTTTCTCTTTTTTTCTTTTCCTGAAGGCAAACAGACATACCACAACTGTAAAAAATTTCTCAATAATGGAGACTCAATCTGATTCAATCAATGTCCTAATTGACTTGACTCTTTCCGATTCTGACGACGAAGAAGTCTTCGTTGATCTCACCCTCGACTACAACGACAGCCTCAACCATCGCGAAAGCAACGGCCGAAAGGAAAAGCGCTCGAAACTTTCGGCGGGAGAAAAGTCCAAACATAAGCACCGTCATCGCAAGGATCAAGTAATTTTGCGCAATCATATGTCGACCACTAGCGACAAAGACAAAAAGACGACAAAGTCTTCGACAGATTCGTCCGACCAATTGTACGCGTTTCGGAAAAAGGCCAAACCGTCACCTTCCAAGCCAGTTCAACTACGAGTCTACGGTGCGATCCAATATCTTGCTCCGGAGGTTTTGACGACGATGCAGGACATTCCTTTTTGTCCTATCTTACCGTCCAAAAGTACATGTTATCCCAAGGAAGAGTGTCCGATCTGCCTCGAAGATTTGACAGAGCAAATCGTCAAGCTCAATGTCTGTACGCATCGATTTCATCAACCTTGTCTAGAGCAGACCATGGCTGCTAACATCCACCATCCAGCCTGTCCCATTTGTCGACGTTCGACCAAGGAACCGCTGGGAAAATCTCCCTCTGGGACCATGTCTGTCGCCACTAGCGAGCAAAAATGTCTTGGGATTTCTGATGTGAATACTATCGTTATCACTTATACTTTCCTTCATGGCTTCCAAAAGTCATATAATGTTCAACCCGGGGCACCGTTTCGTGGTATAAAGTGTACTGCTTACTTGCCAAACAATACAGCCGGGCGGGACTTGCTCAAACGCATAGTATATGCCTTTCGGCGTGGATTGTCTTTTCTAGTTGGTACTGTCCCTGGTACTGATATCTGCGTACTTGGAATTTGCCCGAAATCGCACAACTCAAGCATCCGCGCAACGCCGATCAGTTGGACGGATCCAAATTATTTCCAAACATGCAATAAAGAGCTGGACGCCCTCTCTGTTCCTGCCGCGTGTGCCCTTGAACTACCGAAGGAAATTGTCGTATCGGAGGTGCAAAACTAGAGGGAAAATACTTCGCATGTTTATGTATACGTACCTCACGAGGCAAGGCAACTTTCAATGAAGACGAAAGAGGACAGAGCTCTCAACTTTGTTCGACCTAAAAAAAAGACGATATCTCATACTGGTATAATCCTTTACTCTTTTTACTCTTTGAGGCGCACAGTTGCCTAGTGCTGGTAATCTAAAAAATAAATAGAGTCAAATAATAAAGTAAATTCAATAATAAATAGGTCTAATAATAATATTTAAAACTCGGAGTCATCTTCTATTTCATCCATTGGATGGGAGAACTTGTCTACTTCAATTTTTTTCTAGACTTACTTTCCACGTTAACTATCCATCTTGACTAATTTTTATCGGCCACAATTTCTCTCCGTGTCTTGTCACTGATGCAAGTACCATGGAAGATCCACCCTACGAACGAATTGAGGTCCGCGACGATGGGTACCTTTGGCTAGTGAATTATCGGGGGGAATCTTCCTGCTCTGTTGCAGTCAACGGATGTGCAGAGGATCCTCAGCCATTGCTCTTGCATTCGACAGAGAAAGTGTTAATACAATTAAAAGAATCAAGATTTTCGGATTCGACAAAAGCTGCAGCAAGTGATGAAGAAACGTCAGGAAATAAAGCTACCTTTCATGAGAACGACAGTGATGGCAACCAACCCAACCCGAAGGAAGACGTCACAGACCATGCCAAAGAAAATGCAGCATACAAGCATTTGGTACGCACCACCAATCTAGCAGACCGGATCCTGGGTGCCTTGACACATATTAGATTATTCAAGCATGATGGTCGGACGAAGGACCAGCGGGATCAAGGTGGTCGTCTGCACACCAAGGTCAAAGCTTTGAAACATCAACAGGATCGTCTACTGAAACAAAAGGAACCCCAGAAGCAACTGCAAGAGACACAAAAGGTATCGGAACAACTCGCCATGGCAGCAATAGACGATGCCGATGCCGAGACCGATTCTGAAATTATTGGAAACGTCAACGGAATGAATGACAAAGGTCGATTAGAGGAATCTGTTTCCAGTGATGCACAGTCTACTCAACATCCGTATGTACGGTTGGTCCGAACTTTGAACTCCCTTCGCGCATTGGCACCAGTTCTCCTTCGGATCGTTTTTCACGCCGAACGAAACAACAACAAACTCCGTTTGGGACCGAAAGGAACAAAATTACCCGACAAAGCCGAGAAACGAAAGGCTTCTTGTTGGCTGCTGGGGACTTGTGTTTTTGATATTGCAACTAATTCCAGTTGCCAGCGCATAGCAAATGACCTGGGGGGACTTTTAGATTTATTTCTACCAATGTCTTTAGTCGAGGACATTATGAATGGGACGTATATCGATGATACAGTATTTTGGAGCCAAAAATGGCTCTCTCATGTGTGGGTTGACATCGATCCATTACCTGCTATTCAGCTTTTGTCGCCAATAAAGATATTGCAAGAGTATGCATTGAAGTGCGCGAGTAATGCTAACGACCAAAAGGATCCAATGATTATCATGGAGTCCATAGAGGCAACCTGTAAAACCTGCGACAATCGTTTCTTTCCTTCATCTGGGACAGACATGACCAATATTGGTCATCAATACAATCAAGCTGTCGACAAACTTCATAAGCGTTTGGCTCACCTCCTCCAACAAGACTTTAAGGGTGCACGTCTATCGGTATACGGTTCTTGTTTGTCCAATTTGAGTTTAGAAGTTTCCGATGTGGACTTGTCTCTATTTTTTCCAGAAGCAGCTCGAGCCAAGCGGTTGTTTCAGAAGGGATTTTGGTCACCGTCTGTGTACGAAAAGGAAATGAGTAAATTGGTCAAGGAAGTCTGGCGCAAACTCAAGTACCACAAAACCGAATATAGCGACATGGTAGCCGTCACCCGAGCTCGAGTACCCGTCGTTAAGGGATCCTATCTGAAAGCCGATAATCCACACACTCCCAACGGATCCCTCCATTTTGATATTTGCTTTCTCAATGATATCGCCGTCGCTAATTCAAGTTTGTTGCGGCAGTATTCTCTCATCGATTCATCTGTCCGCGAGCTCATGATTGCCGTGAAAAAATGGGCGAAAGATTACAGAATTTGTTCCGCTCAGGATAATTCTTTATCGTCATACGCTTGGATGTGCATGGTGATCTTCTACCTACAATGTCTCTCGTATGTACCAAATCTACAATGCCGAGAATTGATGGAGAGAGCTGGAATCAAACCAGACCCAGACAATTACTGGCACCACGTCAATGATCTGGATACTTGTTACTTAACGTGGGAACAGGCAAAGACCGTTTGGAGGCGCCCAGCATTTTTTGGCGAACAACCACTCAGCTGCATGGCCTTGCTTTACGGATTTTTCAATTTCTACGCCACTGACTTTCCGCGGTCAGTATCAATGGTTTCGATAAAGCGAGGAAGAGAGCAGATATTGCCCAAGACCTGTTTTCACAAGGCTTCTCCATTCTTTTGCATCGAGGATCCCTTCGAAACATTTGATTCTCACATGCCTCACGACCTTGGGATTCCAGTGAATGAAATTCAGTGTGCGCGAATCTTTGATTTGCTTCGAAAAAGTGAAGAACATCTACGATTGCTACTACTCGGTAAAAACACCGACAGCAATGTTATTCCAGCGAAAGCGATCGCCGACCAAGCAAAGCTTTGGCCGGCAGGAGATCAGAAAAAAACAGGCGGAAAGGCAGGCAAGAAAAATAAAAAGGACAACAATGAGAACAAGAAGGATACTAAGGAACAAGGAGGCGGAAAAACTGTTGCTATAACACAAAATCAGAATGGAGCAAAAGCGAAAGGAGACAAAAGAAAGAATTCCACAAAACAGCCGAAAAGGAAAGGCATAAACAAGGAGGACAAAAGCAAAAAGGGAGGCGACGAAACTGTTGATACGGCTCCAAAGCAAATCGAAGTAGAAGCGAAAGGAGACAAGAACCAAAATTCCACAAAGCAGTCAAAGGGTAAAGGCAAGGCAGACAATTACAAACGAGGAGGCGAAACTCGCGCTATGACACCAAAGCAGAACGGAGCAAAAGCCGATGGAGTCAGGCATCATGATTTCATTAAGCAGCCAAAGGAAAAAGGGAAGGAAAAAAGTAGGAGCGGAGATGACAAACGATCGGCAACCCGGGAAACTGGCCAAGGTGCTATGGGAACCGGATCTGCCCAGGTGAAGGATGCAAAACCACGAGCTCCGAACGGAGGTACGAAACAGAGCGCAATAAAAAGTGTCAAAAAACAAAACGGAACGAAACCCAGTAAAAATGAGATTGCACTAAAAACTGGCATTAATCAAACCGTACCTGAAAGTGATCCCAACCATCAAGGACCCGACAAAGGTGGCGGCGATCAAGGTCGAAATCATAGCGGACGTTATCGCGGTGGTCGTGGCAGTCGCGGTGGCCATGGCGGGCGAGGTGGACGTGGCGGGCGAGGTGGGCGAGGTGGACGTGGTGCTCAAGGTACCACTGAGAAGAGTTAAAATCTAGTATTCTCTATTGGCAGTTGCTGACAAATTCTAGTATATTCTCTATTGGCAGTTGCTGACATTATCAGTCAAATGTGAACTAAACGAGAATTATCTGTACAGAATCATCCGGCATTAATACTAAAGTTGAACTCTGAAGCATGCATTATGTCTTGCGTAATTCGACAACTATTGTGCAATCAATTTGTTTTACAATTAGCTACAAGCTACTCTCTTCGCAGGCACGCAGCTCTCTTTGCCCATTGGACCTATTTGATCCAAAGGAGTGAACCAAAAATTTATAGACCCTGTCTGTCTGGCAACTTTCAATGCGACACTGGGAGAAATTTTGAATGATCGATCATGTCACTCTGCCATCTGACTCGCAAATACAATACAGGGCAGGGTGGTCACGGCAAAAATACACAACGGCAAAGAAACAAGACTCAAGATTTGAGTATCCAGGTGCTCTTTTTCCTTGTAATAATTCTTGGACTTTTGAGATTCGTGCCCGGTACCCGATACTGCAGTTTTGTTTGGGGTGTATTCAGAATCCGAGAAACTTTTCAAAGACTAGTATACTAGTACTTACGTTTACAGTACAACGAACCGGATGGCATGCTGCATCATATAAAGTAGGCAGGCATAGGCAGGAGTCGTCGAGATCCAAAGCGAACTGTTTACCCCATCTGCTGCGACGCCCCGGTTCAGTACCAACACAATGTAGAAAGCCCGTGCGACAAGATACATCCAAGAAGCTACCACACAATTGAAAGACAAGTTTGACGTTGATGCCAGGCTCCATACCAGTCCAAGAAATATGGGCGACCATTCTAAAATGTTGCCTTGAAGACGATCAGCCGTTTGCATACCAGACGACTCGTACCTGTCAAAGACTTTTCCTTCTTGATGAGCTAACCTCAAGAGCCGTTTTTTGGATACAGCAATATTTACAAACGTTACAACGTAAAGAATAACAAATACTACCGTGATTCTAGCTGCTTCGTCCAGGTTCTCGTTCATCCTTTTAATGCACTCGCCAGAGAAACCGTGATGCTTGCGGTTCAGAGGTCAGAGTTCAGATTCTAATAAAATGCTTCATTATGTTACATTTTTGCGCATCGGGGAAGTAAGATCAGAGGCACGACTGGGAAGGAATCTTTAGCTACATGTAGTGGAACGGCAAGTGGAGCAGACCTTCAATAACCACCTTGACATTAAATTCCTTGAACGTCATAGCCGCAAAACAATGAAAATCCTTCACATAATGATGTGAAGTAGACTAGTCTACTAGTGGTACCAAACGAAAAGTCCCGTGCTAATAACTTCCTGCTATTCATATCTTTCAGCAGCTAGACTACTGTATAGTTATTACGCACAGTATTTTGTTTCTCCAAGTTTGGCCACCGCTTGTCCCAACATTGGTGTTCGCTCATACGATTCCGTAATCGATTTGACATTTTTTGACAATATTTAATATTTAACCATGTGCTCGATAAGATATCGTAACAACATAATCTGCGTATTGTTGGTCGCATTGTTCACCATCTCCCTCGGCAATGCTTTTTTGGTAAATACTCCTCCACTACTACACTCGAAAACGTCTGCTGCTATCTCAACTTCCAGAACAAAACCTTTGGTTCCGTTGTCAGCTCAAGATGGGGACAGTCCATCCGCAATGGAGAAACTTGCAGCAACGTTTTCCCAATCGGCTGCTGTCAAGTTCTCCAAGCGGTACCAGGGAGGTGGACCCACTTTTACGGAAGAATCGCCATTTAATATCATAACCTTGTTTCGCGTCGGAATTCCTTCCGTTATTGGTGGTATTTTTGCAACACTGGTCTTTCCAGGATTGGCCATGTTCTTGGCCTCAGTTATGAATGATGCTGGTGTCTTCGCTGTCTTGTCACAAGATTCCAGTCAGTTCGTGCAGAATTTTTTGACCGTCAGTGGACTCTTGTTTTCAATACTCGTGGGTCAAACGTAAGTGCAATACAATTATGCTATAGTTTTTTGCATTGGTTACAAATTATTGATACAGACTGCTTGGAAAAAACTCACCCTGGGACACTTGTAATTTGTAATTTGCTTTGGGCGCAGATATTACTTCATGTATCAACAGCAAGAAATGGTCTATTATGCGCTATTTAACGAAGTAACCGAAGCAAAATCCTTGCTGGAACAAGTAGCCCTTGTCTGCCAGGGACGAAGTATGTACAAGACAGTCTTAGAGGCCATTTCTCAGTATGTCCGCTATGACTTGAAAGCCTTGACCTCCGACCCTGCCGTGCTTCTCAGTTCGAGACCCGTGGACGATCCACTGGAAGCAATCATGTACCTGACGAGTGTAGGAGTGCCAAGTACAGTATATGAAACAGTTAGAAGCTTGCGACAAGCTCGTGCTCAACGCTTGGGAGCATTGCAACGAAAATTACCGGGAGCTCACATTGTACTATTGTGGATTTTGGCAGCTATTGAGCTCGTCAGCTTTCCACTACTAGGGGCGGGAACGCAAACGATTGGAGGATACCGTATCCTAACAGTCGAAGGTTGTCTTTTTGGAGTCATGACTGGAGGAATTATCATGACATTGAAGGTAAATAGAACACTTTCTGTGTCTGCTGTATGGCGACTGCACTGTTGCAACTGACTCACTCTTTTGAAACTCCATGATTTTGTTGAAAGGTCGTTGGTGAACTCTGGCGCCCTGCAGGTGGAGCATACAATGTAGACAATGTTTTATCCGTAATGGTTAGTGGATTAGAGGAAGAATTGAAGGCTCGTCTCGAAGGAAGCTCTGTCTACTCGTCCAACAAGCTCAGCCCGTCATTGCCGAAAGATCTGTCCATTGAAAGTGTCCCTTCGCTACAAAGCCAAACCTCCTCCACTGCTCTGAGCTACGCTTCACCTCATCTGTCCACGATAGGAAAGTTCTTTCCAATGAAACTGAGGAAAAGTTGGAGTCTCTGGGGACTACGACGACGTTAACCAGTAGAGTTCGCAAATAGCAGTGCGTAAAATTTAAATTGTGGTTAATGATATCCTGTGTATTCAACCCGAAGAGAGTAGAATAAGTGCTTATTCCATTGAAGGTGGTAGCTTAGCTGATTGAAAAATGAGTATTACACCATGCTCTTCCCTGTGGTCTATTTTGTGTGTACACTATTCACCCAGCTGCTGTGACAACGCTGGCCGTTACTGGTTCGTCTTCTAGCTGATCTGCGACCTAGAAATAAGCGCAAAAGATTGATCACAGGATTTTTGTGTTTGGAGAAGCCAAATGCGTACATCCACGCAAAGCTACAATTTATGACGTACTCGAAACTCGAGGAAGCTTGAATGGGCGCGCCAAAGAGAACACGAGGGCGAGGGGAGTTACCTCGACAATACTCTTTGCACCAGCTCCTCGGGAAGCCTCTTTGTTGCCATTAGCTCTCTCATATATATGATAGGTTCTGTTCCCATATCTGTGGCCTTGACTCCGTTCAATGTCTTTCCCTTGAGCCGTTGTGGTGGCAGCTGAGTTACCAGTTGTGCTTCATCCTTCTCTGACCCATTGCGCGCTCGCTCTTTTCTGTCTAAAATGTCTTGTATTGCGTCTAGATCGTTCATTTTCATAAAGGGACAGGTCGCACAGCCCCCTGCCGTCGAGCAGCCTTCGCCACCACTAACACCAGGAACCAAAGGCATTTTTTCGTTGCCAGTGTCCATGACTGCTTCCTGACTCACTGGGAAAATGATTTCTGCCTCTACCGACTGATTTCCGGTTGTTTTCAGAATTTCTTGCACTTTCTCCACAATGGATGTTACCATGCCTGCTTCTGTTCCAAGAATAAATTTCAGGCGATTATTTCCTGTTGATGAATTCGAAGCACGTTCTTGTACCTTTTCAGTAATGAATCGTAGGATATCAGATGTAGATCCTACAACTCCGCCGCCTTGCAAACTCTTTTGCATTGCAATTTGGAACATTTCTCCAGGCACTTCCAAGTGGGCTGTTACGTAACTATCGTCGTACTCTCGCTTGACAGTATCCACAACTTGCCCTCCAAACATATGATGGACGACACAGTTTCCGTTCGGATAGACATCCATACTATCCCGAAGTCGTTTCAAACTAGCTTTGGTGTGTTCTGGGTGCAAATCTCTCTTGACTCGTTCATCGTTCCAATTTTCGTCGGCCACGATAGCATCTAAAAGTGTTACCAAATTTTCTCCCATGTACGTGTCGGGCCCGTACAGGATTGTCAATCCGTCTCCAATTTGTGCGTAAGCTTGCAATATGGTTTGCAATACATTGCTAGAGGTACAAGTTATCGTTGGAACGAGTGAATTGCTGACTGCTTTGGTTTCCAAGCTCGTATTGATATAGACGACATGAAGCGCTTTTTTAGGTGCACGTTGAAGCCACGCACGGTATCCCTCTCGTTCTGCCGATTCTGCCAACGAGCAACCGATGGGTTTGGATGTGGCTCTGTAGACGGGGATATGCCCAAATCCGTTCTTTTCTAAAATGGCAGCACAGCTCTCTGCCATGAAATCAACTCCCAAGCACGCAATGGCCTCAACTCCGTCGTTTTTACACATCTCTACCGCCAAGTCACCCATTCTGAGAGAATCCGCAATTCCAACTCGATTCAACAGTGCACCATCCGCAGAATTTTTCACTGCCTGCAAGACACCTTGAAGCTCAACATCCATGTAGTAGTGAGCTACGATACCCATGTTGGTTTTGAGCAGCGACGCAACCAGTGTGGCGACGGCATCTTGATCCGGATCCAAGTACTGATAAATGAATGAATGATTGGTTGTTTGGTTGGTTGAAAGATATTTGTTAGAAAGAAAGAGAACAATAAATATATACCAGCCACCGACTATTTTTCAAACATTCTCAACTCTATGTTGCATCATTTCTCTTGAAACGTACCTGAGCCTGTGCTTCTGCAAATGTTCCTTGAGGAATAATGGTGCCATTGGGTCCAATCACAATGGAAGGAAAGGAATCAACCGATTGATCATAGGCAGCAGCCGCGACGGCAGTGCTTTTGGTTCGCACTTGTTGCTGTTGCTGTTGCAATTTTACTGGAATCCAAAGATTACGACTGCTGTTTGCAATGCCGCAAGACAATGCGCTGGGCCACCGACCATTTCCACTAGCTATAGTTTTCGACACAGTCAAAGTAGAGGTTCGACCACGAACCAAGCTGGAGAGGTGCTGGAGTGATCTGATCATTATTTTAAAGGTACCAAGCCGGAATAATATATCAATACACCTATAGTAGTTTCAAGCTGCTGCGAAAAAGTAGGATTGAAGTGCAATCTCATCCGTACGAAGGCCACTCGCAGTAGATTTTCTAGTTTTTACTGACAGTTTCTTTTATGATGAGTGTTAATGTGAGTGAGAGTAATTCATGAAGGCCCTGCCCTTTCTTTGTCTCACTCGATCATCGGTCATCTCAAATCTAAAAAAATACTTAGGGTTTGGTAGAGTAGACTACGGCCAGTAAAATAATCACAAAAATGTGTGGAGAGGCAAGTTCGATTCCAGTGTGTGTCCGTCGCCGGGACAACACTCGTAGTGCAAGGTACGAGTAGCAATCAGTAGGCAGACTCCCACCCGACTGCATAATTTTAGGCAAAGATCTGGAAGTAGCTACAGAACGTACAGTACTACTACTAGTAGTAGGCGGGTCTCTCTAGTACTGCTACTACTAGAGTCTACTACTTTTTTCGTCTGATGATAAAGCATTCGCTAGCCTCTCTTCTTCCGCCGCTTCGGCCAAACTTCACATAAATGCTGCAGAGTTCTAACAGTACTTGATCGAGAAAAAGAGAAAATAAAGAGAGGAGCCAAAATTTTATACTGGAGCAATAGACAAAAACAACACAATTCAATTTTGATCTGTTCATAATTTCTCGAGATAAGCCAACAAAAACACGATGTCATCTAGGCTAGCCTTAATGAAGTTATCTCGCCGTGCCTTACCGGGATCTTCCACGACCGTTCGACGAGCTCTCTTGGCAGAAACTTCCGCTTCAGTGAAAAATTCGACAGCATTTGCTGCTGCTGCTACTCCATTGCAGCGTTTCCAGTCGCCATCTATTTCGACGTTCCGATTTTTTTCTTCGGGAACTGTTGATGATTCTTTATCCTTGGAGGGACCGAAAGTTATAGCTCCTCCCATGGTGTACATTGCCGGGGAAGAAATGACACACTACTGCTGCAATCTGATTGTGGAAAAATGGATCGAACCCTACTTTGATACTTCGAATTGGGAACGTTACGATCTCTCCTGTAAGGCACGCGACGACAGCGATGACCAGGTGTTGAGAGATGCCGTGGATGCCGGAAAGCGCATTGGAGCCATTTTTAAAGAACCCACCATTACCCCAACTGCCGTGCAAGTCAAAGAATTTGGACTTTCCAAGCCATTTGGATCTCCCAATGGGGCCATGAGAAAGGGATGGAATGGTATCACCATTAGTCGTGATACTATTCACATTGAAGGAATTGACCTAGGTATGTGGTGACAAAATGTTTGACAAAATAGATCTGGGCAACTAACAAATTTGAGTACATATTATTTATTTGTCTGACCAGTATTTCTTCTACATGATACACTTTTAATGCAAAGGCTACAAGAGACCTGTATTTTTCGAACGTCATGCTGTTGGCGGAGAATACGGTGCTGGATGGAATGAAGTTGGAGAAGGAACGCTCTTGACTACCTATTTGCCCGACGATGGAAGTCCTCCCTTTGTCGTTGACAAGCGTGATTTGACTGATAAGCAGAATGCAGTCGTAGTGTATCACAACCCCTACGATAATATTGAACCTTTGGCACATTTGTTTTTCAAGCGATGTTTGAAAGCCAAGATCACACCCTACATTGTCACCAAAAAGACCGTGTTTAAATGGCAAGAACCTTTCTGGGCCAACATGTTGAAAATTTTCAACGAACACTACAAAGAGGATTTTGTCAAGGTATAGCATGTCATATTATGATTATTGGGCGCGAGTGTGAATTTCACGCTAACGATGTCTCTCTATTCCCCTCTTCTTTTTAGGCTGGTATTATGGAAGAATGCGGTGGTGAATTGCAGCACTTGATTTCTGATGCTGCCACCATGAAATTGATTCGCTGGACTGGAGGTGGCTTCGGTATGGCAGCACATAACTACGATGGAGACATGCTGACAGATCAAATTGCTCAAGTGCACCGTTCTCCTGGTTTCATCACATCGAATCTTGTTGGAAGGAAAGACGATGGAACTTTGATCAAGGAATTTGAAGCTTCCCATGGAACTGTTTCGGATTTGTGGCATGACCACTTGGCTGGTAAGGAAACATCTATGAATCCTTTGGGTATGGTGGAAGCTATAATCGGCGCCATGGACCATGCTGCACTGTTGGATGCCGAAAAGCATCCCGACGATAAAACCAAGCAAGAAGCCAAGGCAAAGATCAACAACTACTGCTCGACACTACGTAAGGCCATGCACAACACCTTCCGTTACGGCCAGGGAACGCGCGATATGTCCGGTCCAAGTGGATTTACTACGGAGGACTTTATCGATAAGGTTGCTTGGCGTCTAAATCGTTACTTGCTGCAGCAAACCGAGGAATCGCCACCACCAATTCTCAAGGAACCGAGTCGTAAGCTTCGCAGAAACTATGATGTCGATCTTGAGGCAGTCAGCAAAATGTTTGTTAAATTCGACAAGAATGGCGACGGCGCCATTGATATAGAGGAGTTCACAGATTTGCTTGAGCACTTGAACCTTGCTCCCAGGAAGTCTGCCAAGTCCAAGGAACAGGATGTTTAAGTGTAGCACTAATTCTTGCAGAACCTTCAGTTTGCAACCATTCAGTCGACAGTTGCGCGGAGTGATGCAGAAGACTCGAAAAGCAATACATTGATCTTTATGTATGGTTAAATTCTAAATAGTTGTCTATATTTATGGAGTGTTAAAATAATGACATAGATGAAAGCGTTGATGTGTAATGTTCCTGTCTATGGAGCGACGTTTGATCAGGCGTAATTTCGCGGTGTGCAGGTACATCTCTAGTAATAGCTTCCGTAGCTGTCACTTTCTGCAACCAGGAGCCTTCTGAAACTGTAATAAAATTTGCTGGCCTACTAGCTAGGAGGGCCCGGGAGAGCTTGACATTTTTGCATGGTCAACGAAAGAAAATCGCCCTACAAGCGCACATAGGTAAATAACTTCGTACATATTCATATACATAATTATAAGTTGATTACAGTCTCGATCTATGCATTATAGGTGAGCTCTCACATCACGCCAACGATGATGCATGATTCTTGATATCATCTTTTGTTGGACAGTAAACTCCTTCTCGTCTCGCTTATCCCCCGCCGATACGTTCAGGAACAAGTTCTATCTTTACTACATCATGATCCCGGGAATGTGGGGCCTGGCATCGGCAACAGGTCCCATGGAGTAAAAGTTGGGCTCGACCTTTTGGTTCTTCGTTCTCATCTTGCGACGATCTTCTCCTTTGGGCAATCCGACACGACGCATATGCACGGCCAGAGAAGGTCGTCCCTTCAAAAAGAGCTCATGGTAATAGCCACCAGCATCTGGTCCACTTGTTATACGGGTAAAGCCGTAGAGGTTCAACTGACGCTGAAAGCTCGAAAGGCGACTTTGATTAAAGTAATTAGGCATGACCTCGGATGTGAAGCGATCGGGATCGTGGACGGCAAAGGCTCGTCCATGTGAAAAGAACGAAATAATATCGTCCTTGCCCTGCTTCTGGACTTCCTCCAGCATGCGATGGAGCTTTTCGGGAAAGGGCTCTGTGACACCACCGCGTGTGCGCTTGTCACTGACATCGGGATCTTGTAGAGCCGATACATCGAGATATGGAGAATCCTTCTTGCGCAGGCTAGTTCCGAGGACTTGAATGGCAACCTTGGAGTTATTCCCTTGTTGAAGAGGGGCGACAGCCGTGCTACCAAGCCGCGGCTTTTGGTTAAATTGCTGCATCAAACCCTGTTGCACGAGGCCATTCCCGCCAAGGGGACCAACAGAAGGATTGTGCTTGGACTTCATCAAAGCCAAGAGGGATTCATTGTAGCGACGACGACTCTCGAAGGTCTTCTCGGCCAGACTCTGCTGATGAGCCGCAAGTAGCTGCGTCTGATCGAGCATCCGTTTCTCTGTGGCGGCAGCCAAGAAGAGTTCTTCGGTACTCATACCCAGAGCTTCGCTTGGGCGGCGATACTCAGTCGCTGCAGAAGCACCATTGGTAGTTCTCATCATTCCAATAGAGTTTGCATTCGTAAAAGCTAAGGCGGCATAAGGGTTCACAGCGGAAGCTTTGTTGGCGGACGAGGAGGCACGGTGAAAACCAGAGGAAGGATCTAGACCAGATATACCAGGTAGTCCGCTACCACAAAAGGATTGCAGACTGTCAAGAAAAGACTGGCGTGGTGCGTTTGTAGTTCGAGAGGCAGCAGAAAAACAAGAAGCAGGAGCAGCTGGAGCTCCCATCAGACCACTGCTGTCTAGAGAGACCTCATTGAGAACGTCTCTCAGACTCTTCAGGAGAGATCTATTAAGATTGTTACAAGTCATGTTGGTGGTGGCATTACCTTGGCTCATGGTGATGATTACGGTTGTTAAGTTGTGTCTTTGTACTATATGAGAAAGATGGGGGTAAACTACTTGGATTTTGAGAGAAAGTTATATTTTTAATTGTTTTCAAGGAAGATAATGCGTGTTCTAGCTAGAGTAGGTTCAAGCTGACTGTTCGAGTTTTATGCGCCTCTTCTTTGCTGCTCTTCCTGGCTTCATACTTCCTGCTGGCCAATGTCACCAGCGAACTGAATTCCTTGACTACTGTACTCTAAGCAAGATAGTCGCTTAGCCACTGGCCACAAGTCTTCCGCTGACCAGGTAGTGTATCTTGAATCTGACAATACCGGTCTTCGTTTTTTTTAGATCTACGAATGCCACGGTCTGTTTATAATTATTAATGAAAAGTAAGATTCATAATGATTCCCTTCTTTTGATTAGGCCTTTTTAAAAGAATTAAATCCGAAATTCTTTTTCAGCTGTTCGTACGAATACAACAAAAGCTTGTAGTCACTAGCTGGTACCAGGTACATAGTACTGGTACTGGTACCAGGTAGCGTACCTGGTAGTAGTAACTACCACTCGTAGATACCATACTACCAGTACGAGGAACACTTCTCATTCAAGCTAAAAAACGTACAGTAATTAATAGTAGTAGTACCACAAAAGAACCCGACGACAATTTTTCGAGAAGTGAACTAGCTACTCTTACTCTATTACGTACTAGTACTAGCAGTACCAGGTACTGCTACTTCCGGGGTACTAGTAGCTACCTGGTAGTAGGTACTCGAGTACCAGGTACCACGTACCAGTTACCAGTACCTGGAAGCAGGCGAGTAGCTACCATACTACTACAACTGGATGTGGACTACTAATAGCACGCGCGGTGCTCTCCGTCAAAACTCTACTAGCTAGTAGCTCTTCGATTGATTCCTCTAGCCAGGGAGGGAAGCCGTTACCCACGCACTTGCAATAGGCAGGCCCACAGAGATGACGGAATCAGAAATCAGCACCCTAGTCAGGAGTATTACCTGTTAGTTAGCCGCTTACTAGTAAAGCTCTTGACCGATACGTAGCTCAACATGCATGGACAGGCGCACCATCAAGTCTCGTGAGGTTATTTTAAGCGGTTTCTCTTGATAATGCTGAAGTTCTCCCAAATGAGCTCTGGCGTTGACAGTGTATCTGTACCATACGTCAAATGAGTCGTTTTTAGTGAGCAGGAATGTCTCAACAGTTGCTGAGTCTGTGACAAAGGATATATCCATATCTTCCTTTGTTAATGCTTGATAGCGGTACTACTACTACTACTACCAGGTACTACCGTAGAGAACAAAGCAAACAGGGCAGCATGGTTGCGTGGTCAATAGTAGTACTAGGTAGTAGTAGTTACAGTAATCATGATAATCACTCGGAGTAGTCTACTAGACTACTAGACTACTAGAACTCTACTAGTCTACTTCACAGGCCTACTAGTACTAGTTACCTGGTACTACTCGTAGTACTCTTGTACTGTACCTGGTACCAGGTACTACTGCTGGTTAAGACGTACCTGGTACCACAGTGGTACCATACTGGTAGACTAGTTACCATACCGCTACTCACCTGAAATTGCAGGAGGACGAGGAAAAATGAAAGAACTGTTGGTCTATTCAGGGAATTCTGGAGAACAGAGAATGCTTTCAGAGAAGCCATGAGAATTCTTTAACTAAAAGTTAACATTCCAGTTTATTTATTAGATTTCTTCATACCCCCGGCAAAACCAAGTGGACGATTAGCTGCTCCAAAGTGGATAGTACTGGTAGGACGCTGGCTGCTACTGGCTTACTTACTACTACTACCAGGTACTGGTACTAGACTACTGTAATACTTAGTCGCAGCTGCTACTACCGGTACTTCTTAGCAGCAGCGAGCTACTATTAGTAGTAGAGTACTCAGTAGTCTACTCTAGTAGTGGTACCAAGTAGTCTGCCACCTACCCTTCACCCTTGCGAATTTGGCGGATCTAATTTTTGGTGCGGATCCAAAACATGATAGAGATACCAGTACGGTACCCAACGATCCTCCAGATGTGATTCAATCATCACTACCCACTGATGATTAAGCGAAGATCGAATCTGTCTGACCATTTAACCAGAAACAACAGCCACACAGCGAGGAAGTCTAATATTATTATTAATAATAGTTTAACAGTAATATTATCCTACTAGAGAGCTTACGTTCTATTCGCGAGGAGGTCTACTTCTACCCGCCACAGCGTACCAAACAGATCCGGCAAAACAAAACACAAATAACAAATACAGTATACAGTACTCGAGTACTCTATTATTACCATCTCAAAATGTTTGCTTCGGTCCTAAGATCACGGTTCGTTACAAGTGGCCCCAGGTTTGCTAGCAATTCCAATACCCGATTTTTATCTGTAGTAACAGGCGGCGCTGGACTCGGGAATGTGCAAGATAAAATACTTCCAACAGAGCAGGACTTGCACGGCAAACAGCTTTTCCGACACACCAAATACCCTCGAACCGTTTCTGTTATTGGGTACGTTTCGAAAATTCATAAATTAAATGCTGTATCCAGTATGTAGCCAACCTGCTAATTTGTGGTTCATTCGCATTCTGCAGAGCCCCAATGACATACGGTCAACCCTATGTTGGAACAGACTTAGGGCCTCAACTGCTGAAAGAGCAAGGACTGCGCCCAATGTTGTCAAGTTTAGGTTGGCGAGTCCAAGATGAAGCTGATATTGATTTCCATAATTATGTAGCCGACAGACCTCCCGCCAGCACAGTCAACAATGGCGCGAAAAATAGTCTTATTGTTGGAGAAGGTACACTGAACCTCGCTAAAATTGTAGAAAGCACAATTGAACGAGGAAACTTTCCACTTATTTTGGGAGGCGACCATTCTATTGCATTGGGAAGCTTGGCAGCCATATTGAAGTGCACACCTAACATTGGAGTCATTTGGGTGGATGCTCATGCGGATTTGAACACACCTCATTCTTCGCCCAGTGGGAACATGCACGGCATGCCAGTTGGATTGTTGATGGAAGGAGTGGTGGACATTGCAGACATGCCAGCGGGTTGTGAATGGGTCGCCGAATATCCCAGGCTAAAGCCCGATTCGATTGTTTATGTTGGACTAAGAGATGTAGATACAGAAGAGCGCAAAATCATTCGCAAACTCGGCATTCAGGCCTACACAATGACTGATATTGATCGTCATGGAATTGGAAATGTTATGCAAATGGCATTGGATCATTTGTGCAAAGATGACCCCGATCGTCCTCTCCATTTGAGTTACGATATTGATGCGGTCGACCCACTTGACGCTCCAGCCACAGGAACCAAAGTTCGAGGTGGACTGACATTCCGTGAAGCTCACTTCGTTGCTGAAGCAATTGCAGGAAGTGGAAACTTGGCCAGTGCTGAAATTGTCGAGTTAAATCCTAGTTTATCCGACGCTGATGGAGCCACTGCAACGGTTGATCTCGGTCTCCAACTTATAACATCTTTCATGGGAAAGAGTATCATTTAAAAGATAAAAATTTCAATCATTCGTGTCACACACACAATAGAGCCAACATCCTTTTAGTGTGGACGAGTAGACAATGAAACATAACAAAATCAAAAAACCTTTTAATTAATCCGAGTTTAGCTTCAAGATTTTCTCGGATTAAGGTGTATTCAAACTCTGTGATCTGATTTCGTAAACTTTGGAATGAACGGCAAAGCCAAACTCATTGGCATTTCTAGCGAGCTTCGTTGATGTCTCTCGCGAGCACAATGCTGTTTCAGACACATTCCAACGGTTCGACAGGGATGAAAAAACTTGGTCTCACAGATCGGAAACACAATAAAATCCGAAAGGACATAAAAGACTGCATCCACGTTCCAAAGAAGCGTTGAAGCCAAGTTGCACCAAGAAAGCGTGACATCCGTAAGATTGTTGTCGGATACGAGCTTAGGGTTGTAGAGATACGCTATGACACAATCCAAGATACTGCCGGTCAAAAAGAGAATCATGCCACAAGCAATTAACCGGCGTGCCAAAGATCCCCCAGGGTAGCATATGAGCGTGCGATCCTTTTGCACGGCGAAGATTCCACTTAAAAGATATGTATGCATTGCAACCATGTTAACCTTGTAGCCCGCTGCAAGGTAAGCCTTGACATGTGTTGCATTTTCATCTTCGTCAAAGAATGTGCCGTAAAATTCAAACAGAGCAGCAATTCCAAATGTAATGCCAGTTGCAAAATCTGAAAGTTTTTCCATGATGACATCCTCCACAATGACATCGTCTCGCTGAGTTATAAAATTCCAAAGAGGCACGTTTCGAAAGGCAGCCCAGACGCTTCCCCGCACCTCGTCCTCTCCATCCACGGTTGGTGGCAATGTCACTGCCCATTTGACATCCACAATGGCGTTCATAATATACAAAAATGGCCCAACAGAGTTCATAATAGAATACATACGGGATTCGAGATCTTGGTGATCTGTAAGATCATCCACGAGACTAACCGTGTTGTCATCTTCAGCTGCGTCTTCGTTTGCATCTGATATTGCATCGATGACATCCCAAATAGCCACTGCTGTTTGCACACATGCACCCGCAAGGAAGAGCAGGTTTGAAGAGAGACTATAAATCATATCCTCTGGATTGGCCAGATTTTCAGAATTATCGTAGGAGGACGCGGACGAAGACAAAGATTGGTCGTCACTTGCTTCTCTCTGGCGCTCTTCCTCGGATACACCATTTGTCTTTGACTCCGACGATGCTAAAACATCCGCAGCTGACAAACTAATGTCGCAGTGCGTTTTGTCAAAACTACAATCATAGGGAGTCCAGAGGTCCTGTGAATTGGAGTTCAAGGAAGGCTGATTTGCTCTCCCGACCGGGCCACTATTTGCTATACGAGTACCCGGAGACAAAGAGCGACTGCTGTTCTGGTATTTCTCTTCGCCATCTTGAAGATCTTCCTTGTGACTAAAATTGAATGTCTTCATGGATTTACGATACCGTTGATAACTGCGAGATCTCCTGACTCCTCTGCGATGAATCATTACAAGACCAAGGAGGTGCTTGAAAAACAAGTGGGAGTAGATCACGTGCTTCACTGACCCGCTCTAGTATCAACTTTCCTTTTCACTTAAAAAGCAGTAGCTACTTCATAGCAGCAGGTATAGCTGAAAAGAACAGAGCATGTTCAGCCTCATTGCATGGGAATTTTTTATTATTCTTTTAACAAGCATCGACAGTTGAATTCGAGGTTGCTGGTAGCTACTCGGTTACTACTACTAGTAGTAGTAGAAGCTACTCGAGTAGTAGTAGAGAGTATGGGGTCTACTACTCCTAGTAGCTAGCTAGTGCACGTGTTTTGAGACTGGATGAGACTAGTATGGTGGTACGAGTACTCTACTCGAGGATTTATTTCTACGGGCAATGACAACCAGAATTTGTGCAGACGCACACACACTCACTAATACTCTAATCGTAGAACTCTACAACATCATAATATCTGCAAACGGAATGGTGCGGCCTCGCGAAGACAGAAACAGGTCGATGCGATCTCGATTGTCATCGCTCGGTTGCTTGAGTTTACGAAACCAAGCTTGATATCGTTGGTACAGTTGAAGGCAAAAATCTACATCGCCCGCCAGAAGTAAATCTTGTCCCGCATAAAAGGCTGTAAGCAATGAATCTGCCGTTGTCGATTGTTGTTTATTTTCCAACGACGTTTTCGGACTATCACAAAGCATGCGAATGATTGATCCCAATGCAGACGGTTCTACAAGAAAAGATAGGCTATTTGTACTGGAAAGAGCTGCAGCCAAAGCATTTCGAATGGCACAAAAGGGATGGCTTTCTTCGTGAGCTGCTGTCATGGCATCTCGTAGCACGTGATAAGCGGAACTCGGAGATGACGGATTGCGGAGCACAGTAACAACCGATTCCGTCCAGATAATATTGTGCAAAAGTGCCAATACAGATAATCGTAAGAGTGACGAGGTCTCCAAGGATGCCTTTGGTTGTTGTTGTTGTTGATTTTGTTGCTGCTGCTGGTGTTGCACGCGAGCAATGGCGGCAGCTGTTGTGGACAAAAAATGGTGCGCCGAGACTTGCAGCCAATGAAACGGGTGAAATGCCGTAATCTCGTTGGTCCAGAGTTGTGCCAGCTGTTCCAAAACTTGCTCTATTTTAGCCTCGCCGTTTTGAAGACTTTGTTTTAAGCGTTCCAGGTGATTGCATAAAGAAGCCTCTTGTTGCTCAAACAGTTTGAGCGCATTGTTGTCTGCCATTGTTTCATTTTTCGGAGATGGTGTGTAGATGCAAATGTATTGATTTCTCTCTGGATGCCAAAAGAGAGGATGGCAGCTACCACATACCTGACAATTCCAAGAAGGATCTGTTTTATCCCCCTTTTTCAGGAAAATGGGTCGACATTCATCAACATCTTGACATCGCGAACATTTGCAATGAAAATGTTTCTCTGTCATTAATTGATCCTGTCTTTGTTGCTTACTTTTTTCGAATATCCCTTCAATATAGCTAAATGATAGGCGTTCGCCCTTTGAAATGTGTGTCTCGGCCAGGAATTCTAATTTTCCGTCACTTGTTGTATTCATGGTCATGTTGGGATTGCATGAATGCTCCGGCATGCTTCCAAGGACAAACAGCCCCATCCATGCGTCAGGATCTGAATTTTCCCCAAGATTGTCATTGAACAGTTGATGAGCATTGGTTTCAATAATGGCCAGCAGTTTTTGTGTGGTTGCTTCTGTTACAATGCCTGACAGCTCTGGAAATTGACGTAGATAGGTCTGTCGCTGTTGTTCCAACCGTGCGTGACGACGTTGTCGGCCTTCGGAATTCAACGTGTAGAGAGGTGGAGAATGCAGATCCAGAACCTTGGATCGTGTCTCTTGGGAGGCACTGCCAAATGCTTGAAGCAATCCAAAATAGTCCAATCGTCTATCAAACACAATGGCAGGGCTTTCCAAAAAGATACGATCGCCCGGACCAAAGTCTCGGAGTGCACGTAATACTCTTCCTTTTTCTTCCGTGTTTATTACCTTCACATGTCGACGTTGTTCGTCCTCCTCTTGTTTGCGCAGAAGCAATTTCTTACACTGTACCTTATGTTTGGGCCAGTGTTTTTTCTGGCAAACTTTGTCGTGATAGTGTGCTTGACGACATCGACTGCATTTCAGCAAATCCTTATCGGGATACTTTGCTTTGCCACAAGCGTCGCACGCTATCGGATCCATTTTTCTTTGATAAGGTTGCGATCGTACATATGTAGTAGCTCTTGAGAATGGTGATAATAAAGAGTCATCACTACTGAATGACAGCACTGGTTTTAATTTTTTATTATTATTATTATTTTTTTTGTCGGTGAAGCGATCGAAACAAATCAGGCAATTTTTTTGGATCCATCGAAGTGAAGTAGCTGTGCGTTCTACTAGCTAGTAAAAAATTAAGACCGCATCACCCGGGCATAATTTATGCACGTTCGAGTACGTGGTGCCTGTTCCAGTACTCCAAGTACTGCTCAATAATCATCACCGAGGTGCTAGATGCTTCGATTTTGGATCTTGTGGACAGCATTGTTTTTTCTCGTTTCTTTTCGTTTTTGTTTGCATACCGTTCTGTACTCTAGACGTTGGATCGAGAAAGCACACAATTATATAAATTCATTGAAGTTCCTTTCCAATCGATTGATAAAAGCAAAAAATTAAAATGACCAAGTTTGAAGGTAAGTAATTGTATTCGACACAGTTTTCGCCGCAAATTTTGTTTTCGGACAAGCGTTGGGACTCGGCACACCTAGAACCTAAAACGATGGAGCCTTTTAAAAACATGTCAAAGATCTCTAACGCTTGCGATCTCCAACCTCCAACATGATAAAAAAAGGTGTGATTATGGGCATGGGAAACCCCTTGCTCGATATTTCGGCCAATGTTGGCCAGGATATCCTTGACAAGTACGACGTCAAATTGGATTCCGCTATTCTTGCCGAGGACAAGCACCAACCTCTGTACAAGGAATTAATGGAAAAATTTTCCCCCGATTTCATTGCCGGGGGTGCCACCCAAAACACGATTCGCGTCGCCCAGTGGATGTTGAAGTCCAAGACCGGACAAACGGCCTTCATGGGCTGTGTCGGAAACGACGATTACGCCAAAGTTTTGGAAGATTGCGCCAGCAAAGACGGTGTGTTGGTCCACTACATGAAAGATGCCGAAACCCCTACTGGAACTTGTGGATGTTTGATTAAGGATGGTGAACGCGCCTTGGTTGCCAACTTGGCCGCTGCCAACAATTTTAAGCCCAGCCACTTGGATACCGACAAGGCCAAGGAAATCATTGAGGCTGCAAAATTTTACTACATTGCCGGTTTCTTTTTGACCGTCTCCCCCGAGAGTTTGGCAATTGTCGGAGATCACTGTGTGGCCAATAACAAGGTTTTGGGATTGAATCTGTCTGCTCCTTTCATTGTCGAATTTTTTGGTGATAAGGTCAAGGCTGCTTTGGAATATGCCGACTTTGTCTTCTCCAACGAATCCGAGGCAGAAACATACGGAAAGGTCAACGACCTTGGATCTGATCTGAAGGAAATTGCCCTAAAAATTGCCGAAGGACCAAAAAAGAACAACAAGCGCGAAAGAACTGTTATCTTTACTCAGGGAAGTAAGTCCACAATTGTTGCCTGCAAGGGTAAAATTACCGAGTACGCGGTCGAGGAATTGGCCAAGGACAAACTTGTAGATACCAACGGTGCGGGTGATGCCTTTGTTGGAGGTTTTTTGTCTCAACTTGTCCAAGACAAGCCCATTGATGATTGCGTGAAAGCCGGACATTATGCCGCTAAATTCATTATTCAAGTATCAGGAACTCAACTCAATTCGAAATGTGAATACGAGGGTTGAGCGCTGCACATTGCACACTCTATTTAAGCAGACAATGTTTCATACTTGAAACAATGTTAAAAACTCATTTTTCGTAACTACGGTAGCTAGCAATATCAGCCGGCTCAATCATGGTGGAGGCAAAGTTGTCTTTGCATTGAGAATCAGCTCCGCAGCAGAGTACTGTAGCTCACGAAGGAGGGATTCGATTGTAGCAAATAAAATACAAGGACCAAGCTTTCGCGTTCTGTCACTAATTTGTTTAGAAATTCTGCAGGAGTGACAGTGACCATCAAATAAAAATCTCGAATGCCACACTGATTTAATTTCAGGTAGAAATCTATCTTCGAGCTGGCAAAATTGCCATCGTCGGATACTTGCGTTTTGTTCCCCCAGAAACTCAGTGTTGTTAGTGACGAATTGGTCGCCATTCCATCAGCAATTGCTTGAATAAATGTATCATCCATTAAATCACACCGAAGGCTCAGGGATTCCAGCGCCATGGTGTGGTGTACAGTATCAGGTATATCGCCGCCGACGCTGGCAACTATGCCTCGTTCATTAGCCTTTCCTTCTCTCAAAATATTGCTTAATTTGACTAAATCGCCATTGTCGGCAATACCAGGAAAGAACATTAAGCAGAGACGTTTCAACTTTGGCGGGCGAATCCGTTCCAAGGGCTCCACAAAGAAGGAGGACTGGTAGTACACTTTCAGAGATTCTAAATTCTGCATAGAGCAGACAGTTTCAGCCAAGATCACCATCTCTTCTCGTGTTGGAATGGCATCAAAGAAGCTTTCATAGATTGTCACATTGTTGATAATACGATTCATTTGCATGGCTTCCATCAGACGCGGAAAATTTTCGATTTCTTTGATCAAAAGTTCCACATGGTCGTAATCTAAACGATTGTTCAGAAGAGCCGCAACAATCCAATCTTCATCAGGCTCTTCGGGTATAAGATCCTCATCCGAATACTGATAGCGCTCGAATTCGTCGTTGTCACTCTGGGTGTACATCACATAAGAATCATTATCTTCCCAATCCCATAATGTATCTTGTTTTGCTGCTTCGTGCTGAGGTACAGTAGCAGGGACCTGTCTTGGAACAGGTGCATCTGACAGGTCCTCTTCGACATCCGAGTATTGGTAGATTGCCAGATCGTGATAAGAGTAGGCAGAGCTTTCTTCTCCCGAATAAGACGACTCGTCGCTCATTTCAGGTCAAGTTGCGTGTCTTGTCAGTAACGACGAGACACCTCAAATGCAAAGATACCTTTAGAGGCAACCAAACAGTCTTTGCGAATAGCAGATAGATGATTGATTGTCTCAAGACTATTTACAGTTTACAGTCACAACGTAAATCTTGAGTTACTTAACTTTTGGCTTGTGGCAGTCACCTCATCAGTTGATAAAGGATATGCAAGCACCGACCCTTGGGCTCGTTAGAAGTATGTGTCTGCAATCTCTGCCTGCAAGTAGAGTAAGGCTGACGGTTAACGTTGGCTGACTGTTACCATTTAAGGGATTCTGGATTTTCACTACTGTAGTACTTATACAGTAAAACTTGATTAGTTTTTACCATGTTAACTACTGTTAGTCACCATGTTAATTATCCCCAATCACTAAGAGACAAGGGACTGAATCAGTCATTTAACGTTTACTCGTGATTTCACTGTATAAACGTTAAGGTCAGCCATTTGCTTTCTGGCATCAGGATATAGAATTTTGATTATGTCCTCTAGCTCATTAAGTGATTGTCCAAATTCAATAAATAAATAATGGATGGAAAGCTCTCAATGAGATCTGTCATTTGCACTACTTTTTGTACTGATTGCATGTTTCATTCAATCACTAAATTTTTTTCAGTACAAAACAGACGGTAGTGTCATCCTCACTCTAGTACTAGTAGAGAGTGGTAGTACTGCTGATAGCTACCACTACTAGTAGAGTAGACTAGTAATAGCTACAGCTAGACCTGGAAGAACAGGTAGTAAGAAGCTTTAATTGAAAATCTCCTAATTAGGAGACTTTTAAAAGTCTCCTATTTCTTTTTCATAAATCTCCTAAAACTCTCCTAATTATGGTGAAACGCTCCTATTACTGTTGAGTAAACTCTCCTAATTAGAAAAAAACTCTCCAAAATGAAAAATAAATTCTCCTAATTCCTCTAAATAATATCTAGCTAAACAAAATGAAACTCTCCTAATTGAGAAAAAAACTCTCCTAATTGAAAAAAAAACTCTCCTAATGTCTCATAAAGTCTCCTAATTAAACTCTCCTAAAACTCTCCAAAATATTTTTCTAAACTCTCCTAATTGAAAACTGGAGTATGACCTCAAACACTACTCTAAGTAGATAGTACCGTATCTTCCTGCTGAACGCCTTTTTTTCTTAACAAACCTGTTTAATCGTAGCCCTACTACTAGAGACACAATGTGCATGAGAATCCAAATCATCCTCTACGTCTACCACTCCTAGTAGCTAGTAGTACTAGTAGTAGATCTTGTAGTAGTAGACCTCTAGTAGTAGTAGCTATTTATGGAGCTTCAGCTTTTGTTACGGTTTGCGTGATATCTTGTGACGCCGAATCATCTCCATGCGCAAAAGACTAGACTACCGCAAATGCTAGGCAGATATCTACTTAAACAAGCAAAACAAGAGATTGAAACAAAAGTGAAATAAAATTAAAAAGTAATTTAACAGGAGGCGTTCTGCCGAAGCTTTACGAGTGAAATGCGTCCATTGTTTTCTTGCCGTCACCTCGTAGAGAGCAAGTGTGCAAGCAGTTCAATACTCTGACGGTGATAGTTGGAAATTTACCATTGGCCAACAGGCTTGGCTTCGACTTCTTGGATTTTCCCCTTCTTTTTATCCTTTTCATCGTCAGATTCCTCGTCGGTATCAAGCTCAGCCTTGGCAACAGGAGAGGCGTCTCGGCTTCTCTTGAAGCAGTAGAATCCAATTGCCGCACAGGCAAGCACAGCAACTGCAATTCCAGCAATCATACCGACATTAGGTTCACTGTCGTCCATACTGGATCCTGTTTGAACAACCTCGACTTCGGAAGTATCCAAAAGTCCATCAACATTCCATTCATGTTCTTCAATGGCAACTTCGACCTTGGCAATGGCATTCGCGGGAAAATCTCCAACAAAGTAGACATCAACGGGAATATCGCTGGAGACGCAGATTCCTTCCTTATCGGCAGCTTCCTTGGCAAGAGAGGAGTCGCAACCTTTTGTTTTGGGGAGGG
>Ga0210036_1001186_pt1 | contig 29458 bp, 25 predicted proteins | sample CryGeymeta201515_FD_185469 | JGI IMG/M metagenome (GOLD analysis project Ga0210036, IMG submission 185469) | Groundwater microbial communities from Crystal Geyser aquifers in Utah, USA - Crystal Geyser metaG 2015-15 (SPAdes) (version 2) | ecosystem: Environmental > Aquatic > Deep subsurface >...
TGCCAACGCGGCCAGAACTTTGGCCTGCGCGCCCTTTTTGACGATCACCGCCGTTGGGCCCAGGATTTCACCCAAGAAGCGCCCAGCTTTGGATTTACGCAGCTCTTCCAGGACCTCCGGCCGGCTGACCCTCAAAATGACCCGCGTCTCCACCCGCGCCTCGGTGCCATTAACCTCCCAGCGTTTGAGCGCCTTGACGAACGCGGGCGGGATTTCTGCGGCTGCGTTCTTCGCCAGCAGGCTGAGCAATTGACTGACTTTCAGTCCCTGCTCCTGGGCCTTCTTTAGCGAGCGGGTCGTGACGCGGTAGCGGTACTCCTCCGGTTTTTCTTCCTCCCATTCGCAGAAACGAGAAATCTGGTATCTGGCTGCACGCGGGACAAGGCGCGGCACGTTGATTTTTCCGTCTGATGTTACGGTTAACTTTCCCTTTTCGTTGAACGTCGAAGGTCGAAAGTCAGACATTTGACCTTCGACATTTGACTTGATTCGAAACGCCGTTGCTAATCCTCCATCTTCCGCCGAGGCTAGGTCGGTCATGCCCAGCCAGAACAGCGGACCGGTGACGAGGTAGCGGATGAGCGCCCCATCCACCTCATCCCAATGCTCGAAGCCGCGCAGGTAAGTTTCGCTGCCGGCGCGGCGGATGAACCACGAGTCGTAATCGCCGGCCGGACGCTGGAAATCGGGATTATTCTCTTTGACGGCGCGGATGAATGCCGGCAAACTCCACCATTGGTTGTGGGGGATCGTTGCCAGAAGATTGAGTAATGAGTGACGAGTGATGAGTGGTGAGTTTGTCCATTCGCCCTCGCAGACGAGGCCAGGGATTTGGCGCAGTTCGTTGAAGCTCTCGCTTTCTTGCCAGGCTCCGGCCAGCATAGACAGGGCCGCGCGGCGCGGCATTTCGAGGAAGGATTTGACCAATTCGGCCTGGGGTGTGGTGTCTGTGATCAGTCGAGCCGTGCTCAGCAAATCTGTGAGGATGGCGACCGGATGCCGCCAGTTTTCCGAATGCTGTGGGGTCTGCCAGCCCATGCGCAAGGCAGCCAGCAGGGTGGTCGCGTCGTCGAGCAAGCGGTCACAGGGCGGGAGCGGGTGTGCGCGTTCCTTCGGAGATGCCGGGCGGCCGAGGGACTCAACGGAGTCCGACGACTCCAGTCGTCGGATCGTGGCGCCGAAGTCGGGAGACTTCGGACTCCGTTTGAGCAAGGGAAGCAAATCATCAGGGAGATAAGCAAATTCCTGCGGACCGTTCGGCGTATCGAAAAAGGCACGTGCCAGCAGGGCGCGGTAGAAAAGCATCTCGGCCGCGGAGATGGGTTGCAAGTAAGGCTGCTCCCGGTCGCGGCGGCCTGGGCCGATCTCGCGTATCTCGCCGAAGCGCCGGGCGAAGGTCGCCCATGGGATGCGTCCACCCTCCCCAGCCAGGGCTTCGAGCGCGGACTTCGCCTCAGCGGAGAGCGCGCCCAAGATCTCGTCAACAAGCGCCGGGTCGAGCAGCGCGGCGGACAGTTCGCCGAGGACTTCGTTTGCGTCAATAGATAGGAGTTCCACACCCCATAGTTCGGCCACGATGCGCAGGTGGCCGAGATCACGTGACTGGAGGGAGTGGAACAAGTCGGGCATATCTTACGTTTCACGTATCACGTATCACGTTTCACGTTTCACATTCAATTATAGCCCCAAAACAAAAGGGTATAATCATGACAATTCCTCGAGGAGGATACCATGACGACAAATTCAAAGCCTCTTCCCCCGCGCGCCACGCCCCTCCGCCCGCGCCGACGGGCGATCATCGTCGGCGCCTCCAGCGGGATCGGCGCGGCCCTGGCGCGCCGCCTGGCACGCGAAGGGTACACATTGGCGCTGCTCGCCCGGCGTGCGGATCTCCTGGCCAGTCTATGTGAGGAGATCAACCTCGCGGCGGGAGAAATCCGCGCCCTGGCTTACCCGCACGATGTGACCGATTACGATTCCGCGCCCAACCTGCTGCAAAGGATGCTCGCCGACCTGGGAGGCCTTGATCTGTTCGTGTACAACACAGGCATCTCCCTCCCGGTTGGGCTGAAAAAGTACGATTTCGAGAAAGACCGCCGCACCACGGAAGTCAATTATTTGGGCGCGCTGGCCTGGCTCAACCTGGTGGCAGCCATGTTCCAGAGCTTGAAAAGCGGACAAATCGTCGCTCTCTCCTCGGTGGCAGGTGAGCGCGGGCGCGTCGGCAACCCATCCTATAATGCCTCCAAAGCGGCCCTGACCTGCTACCTGGAAGCCCTGCGCAACCGTCTCAGCCGTTACGGTGTGAACGTGCTGACCGCCAAGCCCGGCTTCGTGGACACCAACTTGATCGTCGGCGCGAAAGGCGCCTTCTGGGTCATCTCCGCCGAGCAGGCCGCAGCCGACATTTGCCGCGCCATCCGCAAGCGCAGGCAGCAGGTCTACACACCCGCGCGCTGGCAGCTGGTGATGCTCATCGTGCGCAACATCCCGTCATTTATTTTCCGAAGGTTGATCTTTTGAAAGAGATTAGAGATTGGAAAATAGAGAATAGAGAATAGGGATTCGAGACCAGTACTTGTGGCCTACTCTCTATTCTCTACTCTCTATTCTCTATTCCCCTTTGCCCAAGAACCTTATGAACAATACGCCTCCCTACGAAAAACTAACTCTCCTCGACAACTTCGGCCATTCGCTGCGCAGCCCGGCTTACCTTTTCCAGCCGGCCGAGACGGAGGAAATCGGCCAGGCCCTCAAACTGGCGAAGCAGCACGGCTTGACCATCACACTGCGCGGCGCGGGACGCAGCTACAACGACGCGGCGCTCAACGGCGGCGGCATCGTGCTGGACCTGAGGCAGGTCAACCGCATCCTGGCCTGGGACCCGGCGACGGGCCTCCTGCGGGCCGAGCCGGGCGTCACGCTGGAGCATTTGTGGCATACCGTCCTGCCGGATGGCTGGTGGCCGCCGGTCGTCTCAGGGACGATGTTCACCACCCTGGGCGGCTGCCTGGGCATGAACATACACGGCAAGAACAATTTTCGCATGGGTACCCTCGGCGAACACGTATTGGAGTTTACCATCCTGCTGCCCACCGGCGCAGAAGTAACTTGCTCGCCGAAGAAGAACGGCGACCTGTTCCGCGCCTGCATCGGCGGGATGGGGATGCTAGGCATTTTCACGTCCATTACGCTCCAGATGAAGAAGATGGCTTCGGGCCTGCTCGAAGTCCACGCCTTCCCGGTGCGCAGCCTGGAAGAGCATCTCGAAGCGCTGCTGGATGGAGCGCCGCAGCACGATTACATCGTCGGCTGGCTGGACGCCACCGCGCGGGGGAAAGGCCTCGGTCGCGGCCAGATCCACACCGCTGATTATCTCCACGAGGGCGATGGTTGCCAAGTGCGCAACCACTTTGGTTGCCAAGTGCGCAACCACTTTGATCCCGATCCCAAGAAAACCCTGACCGTTGCGTACCAGACCCTGCCGGCCAAATTATTCGGCGTCTTCCCCAAATCCATCATCCACTACTTCATGGCCCCCTTCATGAACAATCCGGGGGCGTGGGCGGTCAACACAGCCAAGTACGTTATGGGATTACGCGAGAGTTATTACAACCAGCCGCACGCCGCCTTCCACTTCCTGCTCGATTACGTCCCGGACTGGGAGCTGGCCTACGGACGGAACGGCCTGATCCAGTACCAGTCATTCATCCTCAAAGAGACCGCGCGCGAGGCCTGGACCGAGATGCTGGAGCTATCCCAACGGCGCGGCCTGCCCTCCTACCTGGGTGTGACCAAGCGCCACCGGCCGGATAACTTCCTGCTGACTCACGCGGTGGATGGCTACTCGCTGGCGCTGGATTTCAAAGTTACGTCTGGCAATCGTTCCAAAATGGCGCAGATGCTCCAGGATTTCGACCGCATCACGCTGGAGGCTGGCGGGCGCTTCTACTTTGCCAAAAACAGCGAGACCACCGCGGAGACCGCCATCCGTTTCCTGGGCGAGGAGGCGGTGGCAAAGTTCCGATCCTTGAAGAAGCGCTGCGACCCACATCACCTGCTAGAGTCCGATTTGTATCGGCGGGTGTTTGGATGATTTTCAATTTGACTTTTTTGAGGATACTCGGTACACTATTGGAAAATCATTCGTTTCGTTGAGGAGGAATCATGGCTGCTCAATTTCAACTCGTCATGCGCTCCGGCCCAAACGTGGGCAAGGTTTTTCCGCTAGAGGCGACCGAGATCAGCATCGGCCGCGAGATAGGCAATGTCATCGTCATCAGCGACTCTGAGGTGTCCCGCAGGCACGCCAAGCTGACCTGGCAAGGCGCAGGCTATTTTATCGAGGATGCCGGCTCGACCAACGGGACGTTTGTCAACAACCAGCGGATCAGCGCGCCGCACGCCTTGAAAGCGGGCGACCTGGTTTCGCTGAGTGAGAGCATCACCCTGGCCTTCGAGGCGACAGGCAATTCGAACGCGACAGTGATCTCATCCTCTACTGGCGCGGTGAAAGCCACTGTGATTGCCTCACGACCAACTCCGCCTCTCCCGCCGCCTGCGGTAGCCGCGCCGATTCCTCGGCCCGCTTATCCTGCTCAACCGCCGGTCGCGCCGCTGCCCCCGCAGCCAGCCAAGAAAGGGTCCAAAATCTGGCTTGTTCTCGTGGTGCTCCCGGTACTCCTGGTCTGCGCCTGCGTTGCCGCCTTCGCGGCGGTTGACTACCTGCAATTGTGGTGCAGCCCATACTTGAGCTGGCTCACGAATATCATCGCCCCCTTGATCGGCGGCGGTATTTGCCCATAATGGTAGCCAGAAGCTACCATAACAACAGCAAAATAGCTGCTTCCCGCAGGTTGACAAACCCTGCGGAAAGTTTTTATTTTCCGGCTGTAAGCGCCTATCCGAAAACCTTCCGGAACGCGGACTTTAGTCCGCAATGCAGGGCAGACTGAAGTCTGCATTCCGTTATTCGGATAGGCTCTAAGCACATCCAGCAAGACATTCACTCCCTTTAGAGTCCGCTCGGCCTGGTCATATTCTCCGGCGCGCAGGCTGTGGTCGGCATTGACGAGCATTGCTTCGATCAGGCGATTGTCCATGCCACCCGGATGGCGCAGGAAGTCGGCCACAATGCCGCGTTGAATCATCATCATATAATCTGGCAGCCAGGCAGTCATGAAATAAGCCGAAGGATCGAGGGCCTGTTGGTAACGGCAGACGGTATCGTAGAATTGTACGCTCGAGCGCAAGTCGTCGCGTACGTCGGCGGGCGCCGTCTGGCCTTTCAGCAATTCGAGATAGCTTCCCTCCAGCTCCGTAAACGTGATCCCAAAATGCGCCTGCAAAGCCGTATCAATGGCCTGCGAGTCGCGTCCATCCGGCGTAGCGTGGATGTCGCGGTAGAAGGCGTCGAAGGCCTTCCATCCGTAGGCCTCGACCATGTAGCCCACCAGCGCAGCGGCTTCCAGGTAGCCGATTTCATGCTGTTGGGGATAGAATTCGTCGGCCAACGTGCGCAGCGGGATATACCAGTGCAGTTCGAGCAAGGCAGCGGCGCGCGGAATCAGCGGTTCAGGCTTGAAATGCCCGCCGCTCAAGTAGACTGCCAGCCCCTCTTGAAAGATCGTCGGGCGCAAATCGCCGCCTGCGAGCGTGTCGAACCAGTGCACGAACTCGTGGTGCAGCACCTGCGCGGTGGCATTACCGAGATAATCATTATCGAGATATGAAACGTAAATCGCATTGCCGGCGAATCCACCGTTGCCCAACACGCGCGGCATGAAAACGAGCGGGATCTTCTCGCTCAAGCTCTCGTCCATTCGAGCGCTGAGGTCGGCAGCCTCTTCATCCGCCACCTGCGCCAGGGAAGCAATGTCCCGCTCGGCGGCCGTGCCAGTTATGTAATTGAGGATGCAGCAATCGCTGGTCAGCACCGCCCAATGCGCCCCCGGCTCCGGCGGCGGGACTCCGCTCTGCGGCTGCAAGGTGACAGTTTCCTGCCAGGTCAGACCGTCGGGGAGGAGGGTGAACGTCAGCGTTTCCGGACCAGGCTGGAGGTCGCGCGTGTCCCAGGCCCACCACAGGGTCGCCTCCGTCCGCCCGGCGACGCCGTAAGGGCCGAAGCCGGCGCGGCCCAGTTCCTTGTCACCCAAGCTGACTTGTACCTCGTGTCCCTCCGGTTTGAACCCAGACGGCATCATCACCTCGAAGCTGACCTGATCGCCGACGTACAGCCGGCCATCGGGATGCGTGATGAGGCTGAATTTCTCGGGCGGCGTAACGGGAGCGACGCAGGCGACGAGAAGGCAAGTAATCAGCAACCAGTGAACAGTAACCAGTCGGCGCATGGGCGCAATTATACCGGTTGTAATAATCGCCCGTAGGGTCTAAAATAAGAGCAGATAGAAATTTTCCTGGGAGAATTGCCATGAGTGATCCACAACCTGCCTCTTCCCCACGCTGGGGGGCAATGACCAAACTGGTGATCGCCCTGACCGTGATCGCCATCCTCGCCGCGCTGGTGCTGCGTTTCCATACCATCATCGTACCGGTGCTGATGGCCTTCGTGGTGGCTTACCTGTTGCACCCCGTGGCCTCTTTGATTAGCCGTAAGAAACCCCTCTCCTGGCGGATGGCGGTCAACCTCATCTACCTGCTCTTCATCATCATTTTGGCCGTTCTGCTGACGCTGGGCGGCGTGGGTCTCGTCCAGCAGATTCAAAGCCTGATCAGCACCGTCGAGAGCGCCATCACCAATCTGCCCACCTTCATCTCGAATCTCTCTGGGCAGATATACCATGTCGGGCCGTTCGTCCTGGATTTCTCGAAGATTGACTGGAATTCCATCGGCCAGCAAATCCTTTCTTACGTCCAGCCTGCCTTGGGCCGCCTGGGGAACCTAGTCGGGACGCTGGCAAGCAGCGCAGCCAGCACCTTCGGCTGGATGGCGTTCATCCTGATCGTTTCGTACTTCTTCCTGCTCGAAAGCGGCGGACTGCGCAGCGGCATCCTCAGGTTCGAAATCCCCGGTTATGAAGAGGATGTGCGCCGCTTGAGCAAGGAACTCAGCCGCATCTGGAACGCCTTCCTGCGCGGCCAGATCATCATTTTTGGCCTGTCAGCCGTTATTTACACGATCGTTTTGAGCATCCTCGGCGTGCACTACGCGATTGGATTGGCGCTGCTGGCAGGCTTCGCCAACTTCCTGCCCTACATTGGCCCGGCAATCACCTGGATCGTGCTCGGCCTGGTGACCTTCTTCCAGGCGGTCAAACCCTTTGGCCTCTCGCCGATTGCCTATACAGGCATCACCATCGTCCTCGCCCTGCTCATTGACCAGGTGATTGGCAACTTGGTCGCGCCGCGCATCATGGCGCAGACGCTGAAGGTCCATCCGGCCTTCGTGCTGATCGCGGCCATCGTCGCGGCCAACCTGCTCGGCATCCTGGGCGTCATCATCGCCGCGCCCCTCCTGGCAACGCTGAAACTGATCAGCCAATACACCATGCGGAAGATGCTGGATAAGAACCCCTGGCCGGAGGCTGAAGAAACGCCGCCGCCAGCCTCCCCATCCCTTTGGCCGCGCCTGCGCGCCTGGTGGCGGGCGCGGCGGCGGAAAAAGTGATACACACCAGCCCAAAAATCTGTATAATGGTAGCTAGGCGCTACCATAATGGAATCAAAGAAAACCCTACCCGAAGGAGGCTGAGATGGCAAAGACCGTTCCTGAACCCATGACCGAGAACCTGGTCGAAACCGAAAACTACCTGATCTGGCAAGCCGATGAGCCGGACGGGGAAATCACCTATCACCTCGAACTCAATAACATCACTGTGCATTTCTTCAAAGAAGAATGGGATGAATTCAAAGCACTGGTACGCGACCTGAAATAACCCATGAAGTTAAAAAATGCGATTACCGCTGTACCCGGCCTGCGCGTGGGACATGCCCAGGACGACGAGGCGCTGACCGGCTGCACCGTCATCCTGTGCGAAAAAGGCGCGGTCGGCGGTGTGGATCAGCGCGGCGGCGCGCCCGGCACGCGCGAGACCGACCTGCTCGAACCGGTCAACGCGGTCGAGAAAGTCCACGCCGTGCTGCTGGCGGGCGGCTCGGCCTTCGGGCTGGACGCGGCCAGCGGTGTGATGCGCTACCTGGAGGAAAAGGGGATTGGATTCAACACCGGCGTGGCGCGCGTCCCGATTGTTCCTGCCGCGATCCTATATGACCTGGCCATCGGCCGCGCCGAGGTCCGCCCGGACCTGGAAATGGGCTACCGCGCCGCGGCTTCCGCCTCGGCTGAGGCGCCGGCGGAGGGCAACGCCGGCGCGGGGACGGGGGCGACGGTCGGCAAGATTTTCGGCATGAAACAGGCGATGAAATCCGGCCTGGGCACGGCCAGCATGGAAATTGGCGGCGGGATCATCGTCGGCGCCATCGTGGCGGTCAATGCCTTTGGGGACGTGGTTGACCCGCAGACGGGCAGAATCCTGGCTGGAGCACGGACGACTAAACTTGGTCCCGTTCGACTTGGCTCAACGGATTATTTTGCGGATACGCTGGCGGTGATGAAAACGCTGGCTGGCCGCGCCATTATGAAACTGGCGATGAGCCGTAACACCGTTATCGGCGTGGTGGCGACCAACGCCAAATTCACCAAAAGCGAAGCGACCAAAATGGCGCAGATGGCTCAGGACGGGCTGGCGCGCGCCATCCGCCCGGCGCACACCATGCTGGATGGCGATACGATATTTGCCATGGCCACCGGCCAAAAGAAGGCGGATGTGAGCATCGTGGGGGCATTCGCGGCGGAGGTGCTGGCGCAGGCCATTGTGAGGGCGGTAAAAGCGGCCAAACCAGCCGGCGGGCTGCCCTCAGCAAGTGATCGGTAACAGCACTTACCGCAGTTTGTAGGAACAAAAATCGGAGTCTTTCGACTCCGATCCCTACTCCAATATCCAATCTGCAAGATGATTTTTGATTCGCTTCAATCGTTCGCTTGAAATCTTTCCAACTTCACCAAGCAGAAGTTCACCTTCGATAACTGCCAATCGTCCAACACGGATGACACTTTCGAGTTTCAAGCCGCTTTGAGCAAAATCAGAATCGCTTTCTTGAACAATTTCATCAAAATTCGGCACATAATGCCTGATTCGCGATGAAATCATGCAGGTAAGCCAGTCTTCATATTCGCCTGGGAGTTTACCAAGCAAAAGCGCAGGGCGTAATTTACCCTCGGTTAAATCCGTTTGTGGAAAGCGGAAAAGAACGATATCCCCTGCACGGCTCATGAGTATTTGACCTTCAAATCGGCAATGGTGTAAAGTTCAGGTTCGTCTTCCATGCCGCGCATTGCTGATGTGAGTGAGAGCCGCAACCATTCTTTATCTTCACGCTCCGCTTTGGCAAGGAGGAACTCTAAATAATCAAGCACTTCCTCCTGAAATGACAAGGGAAGTTTGTTGATGTATTCCTGAATTCTTTCGCTGAGCACCATAATCAGGTTCTCCTTGCTCAAATTATACACCCTAAAAACCTGCTGTGTCGGGGGCTCCTGACCCCGACACACGACCGACCAAAGGTCTCCTCCCCGGGTTGGGTAGACCTGCGGTCAAATCCTCGGAGGGAACGCACCCTGCGGGTGTGCTCCGCGAGGAGTCTTTCGCCGAGGCAGGGGTGCTGCCTGTCAGGAGACTAGGCTACAGAAAGCCGTGAGTCAAAAAAGAGCAGCCTCCTCGCACAGGCTGCTCTTTTCACTGATCACTGATAACCGATCACTGATCACTTCCTCCGTTTCCGCCCCTTCAACTCGTCCCGCAAGATCAGGCTGAGCACGATACTGACCGCGCTGACGATCAGCGCGCCCAAGAAGGCGTTCCACCAAAACGGGTCGGCGATGGTAAGGGAAATCCCGATGAAGTTGCCCACCCAGGCGGTCACGGCGAAGAGCAGGGTGTTGATGACCAGGGCGAACAAGCCCAAGGTCAGGATAATGAGCGGACAGGTCAGCAGCTTGAGCAGGGGACGTAACAGGGCATTGACCAGCCCGAAAACGAGCGCTAGCAGCACCACGCCAACCCAGTTGCCTGCGTAGACAAGGCCGGGCAGGATGGCGATGGCAGCCCAAAGCGCCACCGCATTGATCCCCCAGCGTATGATAAATCTCATTTCAGCCTCCTTCGTTGTGCCTGAAAGACCCTAAAGGTTTCCTTTGCAATCAAACGTGCATTTCAAGCAGGATTTTCCAGCAAGATTTATACCTGGTTTGCCAAAAAAACCTTTAGGGTCTGAGAGAAGTCTTCGATCTCGCTATAGTGATTTACGAGATTCGGGGAGCGGGGTTTCATCCGCCTGCATCCAGATCAGCGTGCGGATTGGCTTGAAGCCCGCCGCCAGGATCGCTTCTTGAGCCTGGCCGGCTGGCAGCTCCAAGGTGAGATTTTTCTGCCAGGAGAGGGTATGCCGGGCGTGCAGCAGCAGGGCAGCCAGCGCACCTTCTCCGCCTTCGAGCGGAGCAGCCGCCCAGAGCCGGTCAGCGTGCCCCATAAATGGCTGCCAGGCCAACACACCCTGCAACTGGCCGCCATCCACGCGGGCAGCCCACTGGCGCGTCTCGTACTCCAGGAAAAAGCGATAGAGGGAAGGCCCCAGACCGGGGCGCAACGACAGCCACGGGATCGGGTGGTACCAGGCCAGCATATTGGGATAGAGCTGCTGCATCCAGGCCTCCTGCTGCGGCCAGTCGCGCGCCTGGCGCGATGTGATCGTGATCCCCGCGCCAAGCGGGCCGAGGCTGCGGTCAGGAGCCGCCTGCCACAGCGTGCGCCGGACGCGTTCGCGGAATCCCAGGCTGGCGTACAGCGCCGCCGCGCCCGGATTGTCGTCGCGGACGTGCAACCAGGTGGTTTGCGCGCCTCGTTGACGGGCATGCTGCACGGCCTCCAGGGTCAGTGCGCGACCGATCCCCTTGCGGCGGCAATCGGGGCGGACGGCAACGTTGGCGATCAAATAGATCTTTCTCCCTTCGCGCTTGAAAGGCACCAGGCTGACGTTCCCGACCACTTCACGGTTCTCCTCCCAAACGTAACCTGAAAGCGGCATCGAGACCGTATCTATGGCGTTCGCTGCCCAACGCAAGAAATAGCTGTCATTTCCAGCGCGCCGCATTTGTTGGATGTAACGGTGACCCTCGGTATCCAAAGTGCCCGCGAAACAGCTCTCGACCAGGTCTGCTACCCGCGGCAGGTCGGTCAGGATGTTGAGCGGGCGCAGTTGCGGGACTTTGGCAAGGATAGAGGCAGTAATGGCGACCATGCGTTTTATTGATTCCAGGCTATGTAAGCTTCATAAACGTGCTTCTGCGTGGCCCAGGTAATGATGCCTTGTTCCTGAAGTATTTGCGTCTGCTCGAAGAAATAGCGCAGGACAGCCTCGTTTTCCGGAACATAAAAGTTGGCGGGGATATAGACGATTACTTTGGCGATGCGGCTGCGGTCGCGGTTCAGGTCAATTTCCCGGATCTTTGCCGCCAGGGCATCCACGTCCGCGTTGGTCAGCACGCATTCGGGATGGCATTGTTCGTAGCCAACTTCGCCGATACCTTCGGTCATACCGGAGAGGATTCCCAGTGCGCCGGGCGAGACCACGATGACTGGATTTTCGTCGGCGGCGAAATCCTGGGCATTGGCAACCCCGAAGGGATAGATGCGCTGGTACAGGTCGACGGGAGCGCTATCGTGGTAGCCGACCGTGCGGATGTAATCGTCCGTCCAGGTGCTGTCGGGGCGGTTCTCCAGCGGCATCGAGAGATAGTGCATCCCGACAATGCCATCCAGGTATTTGAACCCGGCCATGCTGGCCGCCTGCGCCCAATCGTTGACCCCGCCGCCGCCGGAACAACCCAGGTTGTTTTCCGCGCCGACCAACGCGTCCACCAGGGCCTTGTTCTCGGCAAAGAATTGCGCATATTGTTCCACCGGCATCAACTCGCTCTGGAAGCCGAAGTCACAGTGTGTACCGACGCCAAAGCCCCGGTCGCGCGCCTCGGCCATGATATTTAGATTCCAAATTGTGTTGGCCCGGGCGAAGGGTTTCTCGCTCTCGATGGTCAGGAGGGCGTTGTACTCCTCGGCCAGATCCATGCCGTAGCGCAACTCCTCAACGTGACGGAGGAAGACAGCTTGGTCCCGGTCATCGGTGAAATTGCCTTCCATGTGGGTCATGGTGGTCAGGTAGAGCGGCGCGTCGCCTTGATGGACAGGAGCCGGCTGCGAGGTCCCGGCCGGAGACGAGGGGCAGTCCGCTGGACAGTTCTGGGCATCTTCCGGCCCGGAGCAGACGCCATCGCCGCAAGGACCGGTGGACTCGCCCGGAGCGGGGGCCTGTGTCGCGCCGCTGCCTCCCGGCAAGTTGCAAGCGGAGACGAAGAAAATAAATAGGAGAAGGATGAGAAAGCTTATTTTCATATTGTTTCCTTTCTCGATTGCATTTCCTAATTATAGCCTTTCCTGACTTGCAATTCTAAAGCAAAAGGGTAGAATCAAGGCCGTTATGACGTTGCCTGAACCACAAATCATACAATCTTCTAATGCTTTTTTGCCGTTCTGTGGATAAGCCTTTGTTATAATCGCCAACGTTGGACAACGAACAATTTGTCCTCCCGAAAGGATTCCGCCTATGATGCGATTCGACCGCTTTACCGAACGCGCCCAGGAGGCCGCCCAGCGCGCCGCCGAGATCATCCAGCGTTACGGACATAACCAGATTGATACCGAGCACATCCTGCTGGCGCTCATCGAGCAGCCCGGTGGGGTGATCCCCCAGATTCTGCAAAATCTAAATATCAACACCAATCAACTCTCCGAGCGCTTGGATCAAACCCTGCGCATGAGCCCCAAAGCCAACATCTTCGGCGGCGGCGGGGCGGGGCAGATCTTCATCACCCCGCGCGTCAAGCGCATCATTGACCTGGCGAACGAAGAGGCCAACCGCCTGAAGGATGAGTATATCTCGACCGAACACATCTTCCTGGCGATTTTGAGCGAGCGCAACACACCTGCCGCCCGCATCCTCGAAGGCGTCGGCCTGACCCGCGAGCGGGTCTACGAGGCCATCCAGCAATTGCGCGGCGGACAGCGCGTCACCGACCCCCATGCCGAGGCGCGTTACCGCACGCTGGAGAAATACTCGCATGACCTGACCAAACTGGCGCGTGAGGGCAAACTCGACCCGGTCATCGGCCGCGACACCGAGATTATGCGCCTCATCCAGATCCTCTCCCGGCGCACCAAGAACAACCCGGTGCTGATCGGCGAAGCCGGCGTGGGCAAGACCGCCATCGTCGAGGGCCTGGCGCAGAAAATCGCTACCAACGATATACCTGAGATATTGAGTGGCAAACGCGTGGTTGCCCTCGACCTGGGGGCGATGATCGCCGGTTCGCGCTTCCGCGGCGATTTCGAGGAGCGGCTGAAATCCGCCATCGAGGAGGTGCAGCGCTCCTCGGGCGAGGTCATCCTGATGATTGACGAGCTGCACACCGTGATCGGCGCGGGGGCGGCGCAGGGCGCCATGGATGCCAGCAACATGCTCAAGCCCGCCCTGGCGCGCGGCGAGCTGCAGTGCATCGGCGCCACCACGCTGGACGAATACCATAAATACATAGAAAAAGACGCCGCACTGGAACGCCGCTTCGCACCGGTCTATGTGGAAGAACCGAGCGTGGACGACACCATCAAAATGCTCCAAGGCTTGCGCGACCGCTATGAGGCGCATCATAAGGTGCATTTCTCGGACGAAGCCCTGGTGGCAGCCGCCAGGCTAGCGGATCGCTACGTTACCGACCGTCACCTGCCGGATAAAGCCATTGACCTGATGGACGAGTCGGCTGCCAAACTGCGCGTGGCACTCTATTCTCTGCCCAGTGACCTGAAAACCATAAAGAGCGAAATTGACCGTCTACAAGCCGAGGAGGACGCCGCCTCGAACGCCCGCGATTACCAACGCGCCGCCGAGATCAAGGTCAACCGCCTGCGCACGGATGAAGAATTCCGCACCAAGCGCGACAAATGGGAAGCCGAACACAAACTCGACGAAGTGGTGGATGTCAACGACATCGCGGAAGTCGTCCACATGTGGACCGGGATTCCGGTCACGCAAATGATGGAGACCGAGTCGCAGAAGCTGCTGCACATGGAAGAGCGTCTGCACGAGCGCATCATCGGCCAGGACGAGGCCATCCATGCCATCTCGGATGCCATCCGCCGCGCCCGCTCCGGCTTGAAGGATCCATCCCGGCCGATAGGTTCGTTTATTTTCATCGGCCCGTCGGGGGTCGGCAAGACCGAGATGGCCAAGGCGCTGGCCTGGTTCATGTTCGACGACGAGGAGGCCCTGGTGCAGATTGACATGTCCGAATACCGGGAGCAGCACACCGTCTCGCGGCTGTTCGGCGCGCCGCCCGGTTATGTCGGCTACGAGGAAGGCGGTCAACTGACCGAGGCCGTGCGCCGCAGACCTTACCGGATCATCCTCTTCGATGAGATCGAAAAGGCACATCCGGAGGTCTGGAATGCCTTGCTTCAAATTCTGGATGCTGGCCGCATGACCGACGGCCAAGGCAACGTGGTGGACTTCCGCAACACGGTGCTGATCATGACCTCCAACCTGGGCACCGAATACGTGCGTAAGGGCGGCACGCTGGGCTTTCTCCAACCCACCGAGACGGATGAGGATCGCGAGGCGCACGCCAAGATCGAGAAGGCGCTCAAAAGCAACTTCCGGCCTGAGTTCCTCAACCGCATTGACGAGATCATCATGTTCTCGCCGCTGTCGCTCGACCAGATGGAAAAGATCGTTGACTTGCAGATGAGTGAAATCCAGGAACGCCTGAACGAGTTCGGCGTCAAAGTCGAGCTGTCCGGGCCTGCCCGTAAGTGGTTGGCCAAGACCGGCTACGACCCGGCCTTTGGCGCACGCCCATTGCAGCGCGCCTTGCAGAAATACGTGGAAAGCCCGCTCTCGGTCAAGCTGCTGGGCGGGGAAATCCCCAACGGCGCGACCGTGCTCGTGGAAGCCAAATCCGATGAAAGCGGTTTGGATTTCAAAACCAAAGCGGCCAGGAAATAACCATTTGATCTGTTTTACCTGTTTTTAGAGCACGGCCCTGGTTCATGCCCCAGGGACGAGAATATTATGACACAAAGCGGAGCAGATTTCAAGTGGTTTTAAAAAAACATTAGCCTAATGAGCAAGGACGATTAGGCTAATGTTTGGGAAGGATTAGGCTAATGGTTAACAAGGATTAGGCTAACGGTTTGCTCACTTGCCGGGGCGGTTGGACCCTGACGCGACTTTGCCCCGAACCAAGTTGAGAAAATCGCGCCGCTTACCCGCGGGGCATAGCCCCGGTCAAGTGCAGCTTGGGTTGGGCGGCACTCGGTTTCAATTTAGTATGCCCACGCATTCTGCTTAAACAGTTCAATCTCTTCAGGTTGTACCACTTCTTCAGTATCAGACACCGATCCCACAACGATCTTTGATACTCTTAGCGCTTTCTTCAGATCATTGCTTGAGATCCATCCATTTTCCCACAGATCTGGGGTTTCCCCATTCACGATTTTACAAATTGGCTCATTGCTATCGAACTGTATACTAACCGCTCTCGGTTGCGTCACACGTTGCAACCATATTTCGAGGTAGCCGTTATAAGGTACACGTTCCATCTTTTTGCGCACCTTCATCCAAAGTCGAGACTTTTCTTCAGGTGAGGCGAGTGAGATGAGGTGACTCAGGATACCGGCAACAGCCGGAAAAGTGGCTGGGGAAACGAACCCAATGTCTGCCGCAATTGCAACTTGCACTTCAAGATCGTCGGGGCATTCGGTTTGCTTCGAAATCATGGTGTGAAACTCGCCAACCAGGCGCCGGAGCGCCCCACTATTCGGAAAGCGCTGCCCAAACGAATGTAGTCTCAGAAGTTGTTTCTGAATCGTCTTTGCATTTGCATCCCCTAAGTCTTGCAAGTCAATGCCTGCCAGCTTGTCCGGCTTTATTGCCCCCTCAACGACATTCCTGTTTAAGAGTGTCTTCGATACTCCTAGCCTCATCCCGACCGGTCGCAATTTATCGCTGATTACTTTCAATATCTCTTCAGCCCGATCATCGCTATTTGAAAATATTCTGTAATCGTCACGGTATCTGAGAATGCGAAAGTCGGTTGGTTCACCAAGCGCGGAGTTAATCTGTTCATCAACATATCCAAGAACGATCTCTGCCACGAAGTCCATCAAGACAGAACCCTGAGAGATGCCATTGGTTTGCCCATACCGACCCGCTTGGATGTGTGAATCGATCCTGTTTCCTAGCAGAGATTTTTCCCTTTTTTTCTCCTTCCCTTCTTTCAAGCCATGAAGCGCCCAGGAAATGCTATGTGTGTATAGAGACCCATAACAGTCTGTCACATCCGTATGGAGAATGTGACTAAACTCCAAAGAGTAGATTAAAGACCGTTGCTCGACACTTCGCCACCAACTCCTGATCTGTGTTGCCACATCTGTCTGATTGTCGAGGGACATCACAGGAGCACTGCAGCAGTCAACAGCGCCAGCTTCGAACTCTGAGAATCGCTTCTTAATATGCATCCAGTTATCGGGATCACATATGGCATTTACCAAGGAAATATAGATTGCTGGGTGAATCAGCTCCAATGGTCGCCAAGCAAACTTGCCGTCCTTATTTGCTAAGAAATTGTAGTTTACATCTGGAAAATCGTTTGGATCCGCCGATTTAAATGCAGTATAGCTCCCCCCATTTAGCACCGCCGCGACATCGGTCAGAATCGGCTCAAAGCTGATGTAACTCGGAATATCTGCGTTGAAATAGCTACTCCCCTTAAGGAAATGCTTTCTTGCTTCTTCGTTTGAAAGATCAATTAATTTCTTCATATGCTCAACTCGGGCTTTTGATTTGTGAATCGCGACGCGGACTGTTCATTCAGCGCAAGAGTGATATTATCTTTTCAATGCTGAATGCCGCCTAACGGCACGCGCTTCAGCCGCAGCGCCGGAGCGAGCGAAGCGAGCGGAGGCGCTGTCGGCTGCAAGCGCTTGTTAGGCGGGCTTACAATTCCAAGGCCGTTCATAACAGGTAGAATGCAGACCGAATGCTCGGCACAACCCCATACTCGGTGATCCACTAATGGGTACACGGTGTCGCAAACGGCGTGCCGTCGTGGTAGATATTTGCCCAAGCATAAACTGGCCAGAAAGTGACATCAAATGCAAGAGCCAAAGGAGCCCAAAACACTTCAGGTTCAACAAACTCGCCGCGAGCCATCTGCGCTTCCCTACAGGCCGCTAACGCACTTTTCCACTCGAAGTGAAATCCAAGACCAATCCCAAGATAGACGAGAATAAGTACCAAGAGAATAAGCAAGAGCCTGGAAGCAATCTTGCGAAAGTGAGAACTGCGTGTCACCATTTTTGTGCTCCTGTCAAGCCCGCCTAACGGCTTGCGTAACCAGCCAGGGCGGGTTTGCCCATAACCTTGTTGATAAAGTCACCTGGCTTGCTCGCGGCGCTGACCTTCCAGGGCGATAGCCCTGGTCTGGTTGACGCGGTGTTGGGCGGCCCATATCTCAATTGATTTGACCCTAATCTGTTATGTGGTCAACACCGAGCAAGAAAACATCTTGGCATGTGGGGCACAAGACTGTGTGCTGAGTTGACGATAGATCGCTTTCAAGCACTTCTCGCGGGGTATCGCTGGGAACGTATCGCAATAGAACTCGAAGCACTTGATCCCTGGATTCGCCCTTGTGTTGGAAAGCTTCTTGGACACAGCTGTTACAGAAGTAAGCCACGCATTTTGGGCATACCGCACCATGCGCCCAATCTGGGAGAACAATGAGTGCAGTTCCGCCTGATGCAAGCTTTTTCTGCTTCGCGATATTCTTTCGTATGTCGTTTTCAATGTCCGTCAAACTCAGTTTATTCATTGATGCGCAATTTCTACATGGGACAATGCCGTTGTATTGTCGCATGGTTTGACGAAATGCTTTGAATAGCGGCCCATATATTGATGGATCCTCCTTGTACTGAATATCTGTTGGTGCCCGTTTCTTGAGCCAGTTCATAAAGTCCTCCTGTGCCAAACTCTGAATAAGTGGAATGGCGCCCAACTATTAATTATCTCGACTCTCCAACTTATCTTGCACGACTCTCTATCTTATAAGATTAGGGTTTCAACATCAACAAAGTTTGTCCGAAATTTTACCATCAAACGCCGTAAAGGGGCTGTCCAAAAAGTAACTGGCAGCCCTTCACTTTTTTAAAGATTCGTGATTCAATAGGGGAATGAAAACGCAAAAACCAGCTGCCCCCGTATTCAAGCCGTATGTGATGGGTCAACCGCACCTGCTGTCCCCCAGTTATGACAAGTTGATGGAGGAAAAACACCTGGTGCGGGATGAGCCAACTACTTCTTCTCTTGCATCTCTTCCAGCGTCTGCAAATCCTGGAGGAGGCTGCGCCAGCGCAGGAACAGGCTGACCAGGTAGACCGCCATCACGCTGAAGATAACGCTATAGCCAGCGATCATGTACTTCACGGTATCGGGAGTTATTTGTGCAGATAACATGGCATGACTCCTATACCTGCAAAATCACAGGTACTTTTGCATGACCTTGAGTTTCATCTGTTCCACCTTTTCGGCCAGGCGGCCCAGGCGGATGCGATGCCAAAGCAGGGCAGCAAAAATTACCGAGAAGGTCAGCAGGCCGAAGAGGAAGGTTTGCAGCATCCTGGGGGTCATGTCGAAGCCACCTTGGGCGGCAGATGAGGCGGTGCCGATCAACGCCGGGTGGATGGTGCGGAACAAGCGGATGGACAGGAAGGTGATCGGCACGCTCAAGCCGCCGATCAAAGTGTAGACCGCGCCGAAGCGGGCGCGCCGTTCCGGGTCTTCGATGCCCTGGCGGAGCAGGAGGTATGCGATGTAGATCATCTCGAGGATGGCAGCCGTGGTCAGGCGCGGGTCCCAGGTCCACCAGGTGCCCCAGGCCGGGTAAGCCCAGATGGAGCCTGTGACGATCGTTGTAATAAAGAAGACCAGGCTGATCTCGACTGCGGCCTGCTCGATGATGTCCCATTCCAGATCATGGGTGCGCAGGTAGACGATCCCGGCCACAGCCGCGACCATGAAGCCGAGCATACCGACCCAGGCGTTGGCGACGTGAAAATAGAAGATGCGCTGTACCTGACCCATCACCAATTCCATGGGCGCGTAGAAAAAGACCAGCCAGGTGGCGATGGCAAGCAAGACGGCCGAGACGATATTGAGGATTTTCAGAGCGAGAGGTTGAGTTTCCATAAGTTTCTCCTGAGGAGAGATTAGAGAGCAGGGAGTAGAGATTAGTCAAGTAGAGAGTAGAGAGTAGAGAGTAGTCAAAAAGGAAGAAACTAATCTCTATTCTCTATTCTCTATTCTTCTACAACATAATCAAAAACCATAAACGCAACGGCAACGAAGACGACGTCATAGACAATAAGCAGGTTGATCCAGGTCATCAGCTCGGACGCCGCGAGTCCCTGTAAAAAGCCGCTGCTGGCCTTGACCGCCGCGATCACGACCGGGATGATGACCGGGAAGAGCAGGATCGGCAGGAGCACGTCGCGTGTGCGGGTCTGCACGGCCATGCTGGCCAGCAGCGTCCCGACCGCCACGTAGCCGACCGACCCAAGCAGGATGACGCCGATCAGGCCCAGGTTGAACAGGTTGGTGTTATACAACACGCTGTAAACCGGCAGGACGATGGCTTCGACGATGAACATGAAAGCCAGGTTGCTGATGGCTTTGCCAAAGTAGATGGCGCTGCGATCCACAGGCGCGAGCAGGAGACCATCCAGGCAGCCGCGGTCTTTTTCGACCGCCATCGAGCGGTTCAGGCCGAGCGTCCCGGCGAAGGCGAAGGTCACCCACAGCACGCCAGCCGTGACGGTCGAACGCGTCCTGACGTCCAGCTCGAGGGCGAAGTTGAAGATGAGGATGACGAGCAGGGCGAAGACCAGCATGGACGAGAGCAGCTCGCGCGAGCGCAACTCGGCGGCCAGGTCTTTCCAGGTGATGGCGGCGACGGCTCTCAGGAAAGAAGCGAGTGGCGAGTGGTGCGTGATGCGTGATGCGTGATGCGTGATTGATGACGGCATACGTTTCACGTTTCACCCCCTTGCAGCGACTGGCGGTAGAAAGCCAGGAGGCCATTTCTACGGATATCCGACCGCTGAACGGAGGCCGCGATCACGCCGCGCGAGAGCACGTCGAAGCGGGAGGCCAGGTCTTCGACGCGCGCCAGGTCGTGGGAGGTCATCACCACAGTCCGGCCGCGCGCGGCCACGTCGCGCAGAACCTTATCGAGCATGTCGCAGGCATCCTGGTCGAGACCGGTGTGCGGCTCGTCGAAGAGCATCACCTCCGGGTCATGCAGCACGGCGCGGCCGATGGCCAGACGCTGCTGCATACCGCGCGAGAAGGTGCGCACCAGGTCGCGGCGGCGGGCGGACAGGCCAACCAGTTCCAGCACCTCGCTGATGCGCCTGTCGAGGCGCGGCACGTCGTACATCCGCCCGAAGAAGCGCAGGTTCTCCTCGGCGGTCAGGTCACCGTAGAGCAGCGGCAGGTGCGAGACCACGCCCAGGCGGCGGCGGACAGCCGCGGCTTGCGCCGGCAGGGCGTAACCGGCAATGCGCATCTCGCCCAGCGTTGGCCGCGAGAGCGAGGCCAGGATGCGCAGGAAGGTGGTCTTGCCCGCCCCGTTCGGCCCAAGCAGCGCGACGAACTCGCCCTCCTGCACCTGGAAATCCATGCCGCGCAGGACGGTCTTGAGGCCGAAACGCTTGACGAGCTTCTTGACTTCGATCATGTTAGTTTGGTAGTTTGGTAGTTTGGTAGTTTGGTAGTTTGGTAGTTCGGTAGTTCGGTAATCCACCTGTGTACCTGTCTACCTGTCTACCTGTCTACTTGTCTACTTGTCTACCTGTCTACATACCATCCTTTTCAAACGCTCCTTCAACTCCGCGCGCCGCTTCTCGTAGGCTTCCTTCGCGATGGCGCCCGCCTTGAACTGGTCGTCCAGCGCAATGATGGCGTCCGTCAGGCTGTCAGGGTTATCGCCGAGAGCGTCTTCCATCTCTTCTTCTTCACCTTCTTCGAGTTCCTCACCTTCCTCAAACTCGGCGCGCCGGGCGCGATCACGGAAGAAGAGGTACAAGCCCACAAGGATGAGTACGAGTCCCAGCCCGCCCAGGCCGATGACCAGGCTGGTCTGTGTAGTGACGGTGGGGGTGGTGGTTGTGGTAGAGGATGTTGGACTGCCGGTGACGGTGAAAGTGAGCGAACTGCCGGCTTTCACGTTTGTGGCTGTGTAGATCTGGAAATTGGTGCCCTGAATGGCTTGGGCGCCGGCATCGGTCATCTGGTCGCCTGTGAGCTTGACACCCTCTGGAACCAACAAGGATACAGACGCAGCCGTCAGTTTGAAGGGTTGAGCCACTTCCAGTTTTTTCTCGTAAGGCAGTGTAAAGAAGGCCACAATGCCATACTGGTCTGTACTGGGTGGAACTGCGAAACCGCCTTCGGCAGACAGGAGCGGGGCGCTGCCCTGGGCGACATCAAAACCGACATCCAGCGCATTTTCAGGCAGGGCGATGAACGGCAATGACTGCCCATCGGTGGGCGCCACAACTGCCTGCTGGCTCGAATTGGTCAAAATGTAAATCTCGTATATCTGAGCTGTTTTTTCAACAGAGAAATCGAAAACGATATGTACCTGGTCAAGCGACAGGAGCGTCAGATCGTTCGTCGTTTCATAGATATTCAGCGGCGGCAGCGTCAGCGCGTCCTTTCCAGCCTCGGTCGCGGCAAAATCGGACTGGAAGGGCACGCCCTCATACGTGACCTGCGCCAGGAACAAACGTCCCGTGGGCATTTCGACATTTTCAAAGCTGAATGAACCATCCGCGCCGAGCGGGGCGGAGAGACTAACTGACTCCGCAAGATTACTGCTTGCATCCTGGCCATGGTCGAACCCGCGCAAGATGACCGTTAGGCTAGCGGAGAGGGCGCCGCCCGTCCCATTGACAACCGTGCCGGTGATCGTCCCAACGGCGACCTGAGGGGTGGCTGAAGCTTCTCCGGCGGCGCCCACCTCGGGTGTCGCGGCGCCGGGGGTCGTATCGGCGGCGGCCAGAGTCGAGGTCGCGGTAGCAGTGACAACGAATGGCGTCGCGGAAGGCTGCGGCGTAGCCGTCGGGGCGGTCATGTCGAAGGTCAGCGTACGCAGGTAGGCAGTCAGCGCCCAGATGTCATTGTCAGCCAGTTGTCCGCTGAAGACCGGCATGGACGGGGATACGCCCTCGGTCACGGCGCGGTACAGGCTGATGCCAGTGCCCTGCGACATGAATTGCTGGTTGGTGAAATCGGCCTCGGGATTGGCCTTCCCATCCAGGCCATGACAGGTCGCGCACTTCTCGGCGAAGAGCGTCGCGCCGCGCTGGAGTTCTTCGGGCGTGGCGCTCAAGGTGTAGACGTATGCGAGCACGTCCCAACGCTCTTGAGCGGACAGGCTGGTAAAGGCCGGCATGTAACGATCTATGCGCCCCTGTGAGACGAGCGCGAACCACTCGGCTGGCGAGGACTGGCGGGCAATGTCAGCCAGGCCGATGGCCGCCACCGGCACGGGCAGACCCGCCGCCTGCGGGCCGTTTCCAAGCCCGTTCGCCCCGTGGCAGGCGGCGCATTCTACCGCGTATATGGCTTGGCCGCGCAGCGGGCTGGGCGGCAGGGAGGGGTACAATGGGCCAAGGGTCGGCGCGGGCGTCGGCGGGATGTAGTTGGGCGGCGGGGTAATATCTTCGGCCAGGGAGAAGCTACAGGCCGATAAAACGACAGCCATCAAGAGCAATATCGTGATAAGACGAATTTTCATGATTTTCTCTTCGAAATACGTTAGCACGTTGGCACGTTATAGTTGGCACAGTCATAAATTGCGGTTTTTTGCCGCCTGACTCGCAGGGCTAACCCACAGGGTGCTTCGCGAAGCCACCTGCTCAGTACATGGAAGTCCCTTCGGACTGGCGTTACGAGTCGGTTTTCGCGAAGCATCCTTTAGGGCAACCGACTTCCACGAACTGAGGCGGGACTTTAGAACGAATTGGGCACAAGCGCAATTTGTGTCCGCTTTCAGTATAGCAAGTTGGAAAGTTGGCAAGTTGACATGTTGGCAAGGTGCCACATTCAAACCTGCTAACCTGTAAACGTGTGAACATGCCAACGTGTAAACGTGCAAACCTCATTTGAGCGCGTAACCGCACTGGGGACAGAAGCTGTCCGAACTCAAGAAGGGACGACCGCACTTGGGACAGAAACCGGCGACAACGAATGCTCCGCCGGCTTTGTCCTTGAGGCTGGCGCGCCGTTTGGCGATCAGCGCCTCCAGGTCTTCATCCGTGGTTTCTTTGGCGGAGGCTGATTCTGTGGTCGCGTCGGCCCGGTGGCTGGCAATGGCCGCCTCCAAACGTTCCTTAGCAGACTCCCCTCGCCCGCTCGCGGGAGCCCCACCGGGGTGCTTCGCGAAGGGGCTGGGGCTTGCACTGAGCGCAGTCGAAGTGGTGAGGGCGTCCAGTTGGCGCAAGATCCCCGCGCCGCGCTGGAGTAAGCTGCTGCGTTGAGATGGGTAATCCTCGGCGGGTATTTTCCCCAGGGCATGATCGAAATCGAGTTCCTGCAAAGCGTTCAGGATGCGATCCCGTTCGGCCAACAACGACGAGGCGGCATGTTCTTCCTGCAAGTCGGCAGCAGGTTGTCGCTCCAGGAACGGACGCGACACGAACAGCGCGATCAGGATCAGCAAGGCCAGGAGTAGAAAGAGTGCACCAATATCCATGGTTATTTCTCGGCCAGCAAGGGATCAATGATACCCTGGATTTCAGCCTCCGATTGGAACGGGCCAATCTGGATATAACGCAATTTCCCTTGCCGGTCTACGATGTAGGTTTCCGGCACACCCATCTGGCGATTGAAGGCCTGCGAGATGCGCGTGCCCAGGTCGGGACCGTTGGGATAGGTGATGTCGAATTTGGCGATGTAGGAACGGGCTTCCGGCTCGGTATCCACGTAGTCCACACCCAGGAAGACCACCTCCCCGCCCGGCTGGTAAAAGCGCCAGGCTTGTTCCAAATCCGGGGCTTCCTGTTCGCACGGCTTGCACCACGAAGCCCAAAAATTGATCAGCGCCACCTTGCCGCGCAAGTCCGAAAGGCGGATCTGCTGACCGTCCGGGTGCTGGTCATCGCTGAAGGTGGTCAAGACGAAATCCTTGACCGTATCGCCGACCTTGACGACTCCCTGTTGGGAACGTTTCAGCGCCAGGGCCAGGATAGCGAGCAATCCCAGTAACCCCACCCAGACGAGGATTTGCGCCCAAAGCGGAACAGGACGCTTGGGCGGCCTGGTTGCATTGTTCACATTTTCTGACATTCGACCTTTCCTTATAGCCTATCCGAAAATCCCTTGGAACGCGGACTTTAGTCCGCAATGCAGGGCAGACTGAAGTCTGCATTCCGTTATTTGGATAGGCTCTTATTTCCGTTTCCGCAGTTCCTCTTCCAGGCGGGCAACGTACTCGTCCGCGGGCAGCGGGGGCGCGCTGCCCTCCTGGGCGGCGGCCTGCTTGTCGAGGGCGCGCCAGGAGCGGAAGGCGCGATACAGGATGTAAGCCCCTGCCAGGAATGCGACCGGCGGAAGGATGTAAACCAGCCAGTTCAAGCCTGTGCGCGGCGGCTCGGAGAGCACGCGCGCCCCATAATTCTCGACGAAATATTGCTCGATCTCATCCGCCGATTTTCCCTCCGCCAGCATCTGGCGGATCAAGTCGCGCCACTGGGCGCAGGCCTGAGTCGGGCACACGTCCAGGGGCGTGTTCTCGCACACCGGGCAATAGAGTTGCCTGGCTATCGCGTTGACATCGTCATCGGAAGGGGTGGGCTGTTGGGCGAGGGCGGTTTTTGCAGCGGCGAATATGAGGAGAAGCAAGAAAACGTAAAACGTAAAACGTGAAACGTAATACGTAATACGTGATGCGGTAAAAGGTTTCATCAACCAACTCTCCTTTACTTGTTTACTTGTTTACTTGTTTACTTGTTTACTTGTTTACTTGTTTACTTGTTACTCATTACGTTTCACGAATCTTTTCAGGCCAGGCAGCCACCAGTGTCCCGAAGATGAAAACGAGGCTGCCAATCCACAGCCAATTGACCAATGGGTTGTGATACACCTTGAAGGTCGCGCCGATGGCCGAGATCGGCTGCCAGTCCACCAAAATAACGTACAGATCATCTGCCAGGGTGGAGCGCACGCCAGGGATGGTCATCGGCTGGCCGGATTCGTAGAAATAATCGCGGCGCGGGTAAAGGTCGCCCAGGTACTGGTCGCCTTTGTACACGCTGACCACGGCGCGGGTGACGTTGCGCCCGCCGGCGCTATCGAACTGCGCCACCGAGTCGAATTTGACCATATAACCGGCCAACGCGAGCGAGCTGCCCTGTGGGATGGCGCCTTGCGTCTCGGTTTGGAAGACTTGCATGCCCAAGATGCCAATCGCCATCAATACCATGCTGATGTGGATGAGGTACCCGCCGTAGCGCCGGCGGTTGCGTCCCGCCAGATGCCATAGGGCGGTGAAGAAGTTCTCGCCCGTTGTCCGATGGCGCGCCATCCCGCCGCGCCAGAACTCGTACAGGGTGACAAAAATGACCAGCGCCACCAGCCCGAAACCGATCAAGGCGACGGCGTTATGGATGCCGGCTGCAAAGACCGCGACCACGACCAGCGCGGCCGCCAGCGCCGGTTTCCAGACAGCACGTCCCAAAGTCTTGAGTGTAGAATGTCCCCATGCAGAAAGCGGGGCAATGCCCATCAGCAGCATCAGCGCGCCGAAAAGCGGCGCGGCGGCGCGTTCGTAGAAGGGCGGGCCGACGGTCACTTTCTGGTTGGTGACCAGCTCGGAGATGAGCGGGAAGATCACCCCCCAAAAGCAGACGATCAGCACGCCCATGAAGAGCAGGTTGTTCAGCAGAAACAAGGCCTCACGCGAGAGCATGGACTTCATCTCGACTTCGGCCTTCAGATCATTCCAGCGATAGACCAGCAGCGACACCGAGCTGACGAGAGTCAGGCCGATGAAGGCAAAGAACAGCGGCCCGATGGCGCTCTGGGCAAAGGCGTGCACCGAGGAGAGCACCCCGGAACGGGTCAGGAAGGTGCCGAAGATGACCAGATCATAGGTCAGGATGACGAGCAGCATGTTCCACTGCTTCAACATGCCGCGCTTTTCCTGGATCATGACCGAATGCAGGAAGGCCGTGCCGGTCAGCCAGGGCATGAAAGCGGAGATCTCCACCGGATCCCAACCCCAATAGCCGCCCCAGCCCAGCACGTCATAAGCCCAGCGAGCGCCCAGCACCAGTCCCATTGAAAGGAACAGCCAGGCAACCAGCGTCCAGCGGCGGGTGATGCGGATCCAGCGGTCGTCGCTGCGGCCGGTGATGAGCGCGGCGATGGCGAAGGCGTAGGGGATGACGAAGGAGACAAAGCCGAGGTACAGCATCGGCGGGTGGATGATCATGCCCGGATGACGCAGCAACGGGTTCAAACCCATCCCGTCCGAGGGCGTCAGTGGAAGCGCACCCGCCGGGCGGAACATGGCCGCCACCTCGCCGGAGGCCGTCTGCCACCAGCTCGCAAAGGGGTTTTCGAAGAAGATGGTCAGCGCCAGGAAAAAGGCCAGCGTCAGCGACAAGACCACGATCACCCAGGGAAGGAACTCGCGGTCGCGCTCCCACTTGCGCAACATCACCGCCGAGGCAAAGGCCGACATCAGCCACGACCAGAAGAGCAGCGATCCGGCCTGTCCGCCCCACAGGGCGGTGATCTTGAGGTACATCGGCATACTGTTCGAGGTCACGGAATAGACATACTGATACCCATATTGGCCCGTGACCAGCAGGTAGATCAGGGCCAGCGAGGCGAGCGTGACAAGCGGGAAGGTGAGCAGCATGGCGCGCCGGGCGCTCTCCGCCCAGCGACCTGACTGCGAGCGTCCTCGCTCAGGCAGGTAGGATTTCGTCCGCGCCCCATACACTGCCGTCCCCACGCTGAAGAGCGCCAGGAGAAAGGTCACTACGAGAACGCCGTAGCCGAAATCTGCAATCATTTGACCTGCTGGGGGACAGCCTCTTCGTACTTGGTCGGGCACTTGAGCAAGAGTTCGTCCACGTAGAAGATGCCGTCCTCGCCCAGGTGGCCGGTCATGATGGCCTGCGCCTCATCCCGCAGCAGGTCCGGCTTGGGGCCGTTGTAGATCACCTGCAAATGGGAACGGTTCGGATCAATGACGGCCTGGTGCAGGACGGCCGCCAGTCCGCCCTGGGCTTCTATTTCCTTGTTGTCGCCTGGGACATTCGCCACTTCGAAGGACAGGTTGAGGGTTTGTGGATCGTATTGGATGGTAGATCCAATCACTGCTCCGGAGACACGCAGATTGACTCCAATCACGTCACTGCCTTTGGCGTGCAATTCATCCACAGTCACGAAATACTCAGCGCTGGCCTGCGTCGAAGAGGCGATCAGGTAGATCACTGCCGCCAGGATCAACAGGCCTCCGACGATGAATTTGGCGCGCCCAAAACCAGGTTTTTGCATTGCGAATACCTCCAAAGCGATAAGGGATTACCCCACAATATTTACATATTATGGTTAATAGAACATGAGAATATGGGGCTTCCAACAGACTCAGGTCAACTTCACCAACCCTGTGCGGATGGCGAACTTGACCAGCTCGGTGCGTGAGTGCATGTTCAACTTGTTCATGATCCGCTCGCGGTGACGGGCAATCGTCTTCGGACTGAGGCCGAGGTTATCGCCGATTTGCTGGTTGTTCGACCCCTGCGCCACCAGCTCCAGCACCTGCCGCTCGCGTTGGCTGAGGGCGTCCAGCCCAACTACTTCAGTCTCCGCGCCTGTCGGCAGTACCACAGGCTGTCCGGCCTGGCGGGCGAGTCGCTGGTAATCCTCCAGCAGCCAACGCGCCAAAGCCGGTTGGAGATAAACGTTGCCAGCCGCGATCGTGTGAATGGCAGCCACCAACTCATCGGCTGCAGATTGCTTGGTCATATAACCGGACGCCCCGGCCGCCAGCATTTGCATGAAGTATTGTTTATCGTCGTGGACGGTCAGCGCCAGGATCAGGCAATCCGGGCAGAGGACGCGCAAGCGGCGCGTAGCCTCCATCCCATCCATGCCGGGCATAGTGATGTCCATCAGGATAATATCCGGCTTTGCCTGCAGGGCGCGCGGCACGGCCTCCTCGCCGCTGCCCGCCTCAGCCACGACCTCGAAATCGTCCTGCGTCTGTAGGAAGGTTTTCAGGCCGACGCGCACCACATCGTGGTCATCTACCAGCATCAAACGGATCTTCTTCATGCCTGCATCTCCTCATCTGGCAAAGCCAACTGCTCGGGGGTCGGAACGATGGCCTCGATCGTCGTCCCCTCGCCGGGCGCGGATTTGATACGCATCTGGCCACCCACCGCCTCGACCCGTTCACGCATCCCGGCCAGTCCCCAGCCGCGCGGCGGGTTGAAAGTCTCGCTCGGATCGAAGCCTACGCCGTTATCGCTCACCTTCAAAGTGATCCGTTCCGGGGCGTACACCAATTGGATTTGGGCCTTTTTCGTCTTTGCATGACGAGCGATATTGGTGACGGCTTCCTGCGCCACGCGGAAGAAAACGGTTTCGAGGATCGGGTCCACCCGGCGAGCTTCTCCCTGGACCTCGAGGAAAACGTTCAAACCCTTGGGGAAAAAATCGCGCTCGAACAGATAATTCAGCGTGGGCACCAGCCCCAGGTCATCCAACTGGCTTGGCCTTAAGTCATGCACGAGGTGGTAAAGTCCTTGTGACATTTGCCGGCTGTTTGTTTGCAGACGGTCGAGCAGCAGCCTCACATCCGGATGATCCGGCAGGACGTTTTGCAGCGTGGCCAGGTCGAGCGTGAAGGCGCTTAATATCTGGGCGGTTTCGTCGTGAAGCTCGCGGGCGATGCGCGCCCGTTCATCCTCTTGTGCCTGAACGGTATGGCGGAGTAATTCCCGGCGCAGCGCCTCGCGTTTGGTCAATTCAACTTGGATTTGCTCCATTGCCTCCAGCCGGGCCTGCTGAGCAGCCAGCAACTGCTTTTGGCGTTCAGCCTCCACCACCTGCGTGGCGCGAATCATTCCCACCAAAACCACGACAGCCATCACAGCACGGATCGCTTGAACAGGTACGCCGGTAGCAGCCAGAAAAGCATCCGCGCTGATCCAGCGGGCCGGGAACATATCTAGCTTGGTAACGAAAATCTGCG
>Ga0210036_1001198_pt1 | contig 29286 bp, 24 predicted proteins | sample CryGeymeta201515_FD_185469 | JGI IMG/M metagenome (GOLD analysis project Ga0210036, IMG submission 185469) | Groundwater microbial communities from Crystal Geyser aquifers in Utah, USA - Crystal Geyser metaG 2015-15 (SPAdes) (version 2) | ecosystem: Environmental > Aquatic > Deep subsurface >...
TGCTCCTAATCAAGAATGAAATGCTCCTAAAATCTCCTAATTGAAATGCTCCTAAAACGCTCCTAAATATTTTTCAAAATGCTCCTAATTGAAAATCTTGAGTATCCTGGAAAATAGTACATTTGTTCATACTACTGTCTCTTCCTGGTAGAATGGTACTACTAGTAGTAGATTTGGACCGTTTCGCTCCTGCGATCCTAAATACTGGTAGTTTATGATGTCTTCACAGCTGCCGGCTCGTGCTTGATTTAACGAACAGTTGCCGGAGGACTCGGTTTTGATTGGTCTCCTAGATACTACCAGATACCTGGTACCAGTAACAGTAGTTTACTACGGTACCCGGTACTACTACTACGGTAGGTACTATCAGTATTTTCATTCTCCCGGATCGGTAAATTGTGTCCATCGTACCACTGATAATAGTACCATACCGTACCACTCGTAGCCAACCAGGTACCTGGTACCCGTTTGTAATTGTACAAGTAGCTACTGATACACGACAAGTACAAGTACAACTCCACTACCTGGTACTGTACCACCAGTGGGTACATTATGTACGTGCCGAAAGTCTTCCAAGACATTTTACAGATTTAAAGGACCAGTAGGTATGGTACCTGGTAATTATTTTTCTCGCAGTAGTTGCTGAATTTTCTTGTTGCCTTTCGTATTTAGGTTTAATAACGAAACTAGTTGTTCAATTCCGTTCCAATTCCATGTGATTCGACGTCACGCTTCGGAATTTGTAATTAAATAAATACTTAACTGGTTTCTTGTTTTGGCTTCGTCACCCAATAGCGATGATGCTCTAATGGAATTAATTAATAGTTATTGCTTTACTCTGAGTACTCTCTTTGATTGGACGTTTTGAATCCAGGACTTTTTGATTGGCTTGTATCAGTGAATCTCAGTGTTTTCTGTAATATGTTTCGACCAGAAGATATCGTTGGAGCGCAGTACGTAAGGGCAAACTGAATCTCTTCTCTCGCGCCAATAAGAAGCGTGCGGCGGGTTGAGAGAAAAAAGCAAAATACCGGTGGCGAAACAATCCTGTGTGTTGCTACAAAAGCAATACAAACAAAAGCAAACTATTATTATATTTTTTCCTCAACATAACTACAAGCATCGCAATGAGTTCATTTCAGCCACCCTCTCTTCCTCTTCTGCATGTTTCTGCTCTTATGGAATCTTTCCATCATGAGGACATCCTCAATGAATCCATGAGGGAACAAATGGAGATCATGTTTTGGCAAGAGGCTAGGCACTACCGTACTACAGATTACCTGGCCACCATCAATTCCTCTGTGGTAGGTGTTTGTGCCGACCAAGATAGTTTCATGAGTGAACAATGGAGGACCAGAATGTGCGAGTGGGCCTATCAGTGTAAGTGTTATACGATGACGCTGTTTGTCCTGTTCATGGTGAATATCCTTGTTTGCAATGGATAGATTTGCAGGTGTCTAGTGTCTACTATTTTTTCTTCTACAGAGTTTATGTTGGCTCACGCTACCTTTTGTCAATACTACGCTTCACCTCAATTCTTGCAGTGATAGATCACTTTGAACTACCTAGAAATGTGGTCGGAACTTGCACCAACTTGCTGGATAGATATTTGGCGAAACACTTTTCTGTTGCCTCTGCAAACGGACTCCCTGTCATTGAGAAGAAGGAATTCCAGCTTGTTACCATGAGCTGTCTTTATCTCGCCATGAAGGCAAAGGGCGAGAACAGGGTACCTATCGAATACATGGTTCAGCTTAGCCGTGGTACAATGGACAAATGTCAGCTAGAAGGCATGGAAATGCAACTGCTGACAAAGCTCGCCTGGATGGTTAATCCTCCCACGGCATTTGACTTTGCCGAGCACTACTTGCATCTGTTGCGGCCAAGTTACCGAAATGGCTGCGTGCAAATGACAGCACTGTTGAATAGCTCGAAGATGAAAGCCCTTGTCGACCAGACTGCTTTTCTGGTCGAGCTCTCGGTCTTGGACTACTACTTTGTCAGCTTCAGGCCATCCACGGTGGCCTTGGCTGCGCTCTTCAATGCCATGGATGAAGATCCAGAGGTAACGGCAAGATCTCGAAATCCCTTTTCGATGTACAAAAACTGTCACGGTTTCGAAGGCATGATCTTGCCTGGCGAAGAAGGAAACGTTTTTCTCTGTCGCCAGCGACTAGATTCCTTGTACCGCAACTCTGCTGCGGGCGGCGATGATCAGTTCGAACCTGAATCGCCTCGTGCCGCCACTACTGCTAGCAAAAGCGATCGCATGACATCTCCCGTCAGCGTGGTTGCCACGCTCCAGTCGTAGTTTTTTTTACCAGAAGAAGCTGCTGACTCTCTATCTCTCTCTCCTATCCTGAAGCTCTTTACATGTTAATCCCGTTCACTCCTTTGATAGAAACAAAACACTTTCCTCTCCCGCCTATACATACACGAACTTTCTCAATACAGACGATCAAGCACGCGCCCGACACACACGCATACATACATGAACACACACGCAGAATACACGCACATGCTTTTGACCTAGAATATACAACAAGCATGATTTTTTGTCAACAATACGACGAATATCTCCTATTTATACATCCACGTATTAAAGAACAACTAACTGATAGACTACTCTTGATTTGACTTGGTTGTAGGTATCACTCTGTTACAAAGTACTCGTACATACACTAGTAGCTAACAATTAGCTAGCTACAGAAGCTACTATTCGAGTACGGAGTAGCTACTACCTTGAGTACAGTAGCTACTTAACATTCTAGCTAAAACCTACAGTAATACCCCGAGTACTAGCTACTAGTAGTAGAGCCATCGGAGACTCGTCCATCGCACACCATTCATTTGAAAATGTCGCATGCACAATTGCGCACAGGAGTGGTGTGCGTCTCGCTGATTCTTTTCACGCCCGGCGACCTTGAAAGTATCAATGAAAGCTTCATTTCCAAAATAATAATCGCCGATACGTTTTTGATCCAGTTAGAAAATAATAATATTATTATTATCATCTTTGGGGGCTTAGGGCGGCGGCAGCAGCAGAAATTTTAAAGAAGATTCAACCGAAGTCAACCCATGGGAAATACTGCAGCATTCCCGGAGTTGGATCATCCACCCGAAAATATCGATAAGAAGACCATAGCTTCAATGGAATTCTCCATGGGATACAGCAGTGCCGAGGAAAGTAGATATAATACTGACCTTCCCGATAACATCGCCATTAAAAAGAGCAAACAACGACTGCGTACGAAGAACGAAGATGTCGTTCATTTGCGTGACGACACTATTCTTTCGGATCCTTCGTCCATCACATCCGTCACTTTCTCTCTAGGACACCAGCTGCCACCTTCCGACAAGCCTAGTATGCAGCAGCAGCAGCAGCAGCAACTCACAAAAGCTGAAAAACCGCAAAATCTTGTCGATGGGATGAAATCAAAGGAACCAAAGCTTCAAAGGAGTCTTTATCAGCAGACCTCTAGCAAGAAAATTTCGACAAGCATCAAATCAACAGTCACAACAGCTGGAAATAAGTCGAAAACCACGACATCAGTAGACAAACTAAAAATGGGTCAAGAATCTAAAGAGACACTAATTGAAGAGAAGCTCCACCAAATGCCTTCGCTCACCACTACAACCTGCAGTAGTAGTAGCACTCAAAGTGGCAGTACTAGCCGCCAGTCCTCTTTGACCACCAAAGATGACTCATTTAGTCAAATTTCTTTCATCCCTTCCGATTATTTATCGAGCGACCGCGGCATGAATGTGAACTTCCTGGTGGATCAATCGACATGCCAGCAGCAATTGCAACTCATAAGCCTGCAAATGGAAGCGTATAAAACCGACACACAGAAAGTACTGGAAGAAAAAGATAATATCATTCTTTGCAATCAGGCTGAAATTGAATTTCTCAAAAATGAATTGCTACAAGTAAAACTGAAGGCGAAAGAAGAACAATTCACAGCCAAAACAGAAACAAGAAGTTTGATACAAAAAATGACTCATTTGCAACATGAAATAAAGGACGCCAAGAACGAAAAGATATCTGCTGCTAGTGCTGAGATTACGAGTTCCTCAAGTAAAAGTGTATCATCCGAATCACATGAGCAATTCCAAGAGTTGCTGAATAAACTGGCCAATAGTGAAACTGATCATCAAAAAGAACGAGCAAAGATGCAACAGCAACTAACGATCCTACGTGATTCTTTGAGTCGTCTGGAGAGGTCACATACAACTGTACAAAACGAAAGAGATGTGGCATGTCGTCAATACAGTCAGTTGCAACAGCAATGTAAAATTGAAAAGACCCTCCACAAATCTTTTGAAAAGTATTACCAAGCCGAAATTCAAAAATTGAAACAGTTGTACCACGAAACATTTCAAGACACACGTAAGAAAGCGGCACGAAAAGCCTTGCAGACAAAGGCTGTTACCGTAGGTTCCCGAATGGGAGCTAGGATTTTACAAGATTTTATCCAAAATGATCAGGAGGATGATTTCAATGATCAATACTCGTATCCTTCTCCAGAGGCAGAAGCAGCAGCAGTGTCCACAGCAATAGCAGATTGCAAGCAGCAACGACAACGACAAGAACAACTTCAAACGTTGGAGTCTGTTCCCACCTATATTCCAAAGCCTTCCAATGATAAAGATGATAATGAATCCAAGGCATTCGAAGAATCTATTGCCATTACCGATTTCTTAAAGGAGGTATGGTAGTTTGCTGTTACAGGTTCTAGCTTCAGAGAAAGGCTTTGGCATCTAAAGTACGAGATTTTTTAAATCTTCTGACGAATTTATGAGTTACTTAGAAGTTGTAGTAAGAAGAGATAGGAGTATCTAAATATTTTGAAAGGGTGAAGGGTTTCATTAGACTATGTCGCACAGTTCCCGACCTCGAAAGTTGTCATTTTTTATTTTTTTGCACAAAGCAAAGCTACTACCCCGGACTCAGGGTAGTAGTCTACTACGGAGTACTCCGTACGTAGTAGCTGGCTGCTAGCTACTACTCGGAGTAGTAGACTAGAGCGGTCTACTTGGACTAGTCTAGTTGGCTAAGTCAGTGGAGGTATCTAGACTCAAGACTAGCTCGCTAGTACTACTAGTGTTACCAGTTCTTCACAATAAAATAATACTTCATAAAATATTCGTAAGTTACAATACGTAGATGATGAGAAATCTAGTAGAACAAAAAGACAGCATTAATTTATTTCCAAACTAGATTAACTCCGAAAAAGCAGACGCTGCGCTTGATTGCACAGTTTCCTCTGTTATTTCTCTGATCGAGAAATAATACCGTACAGTAGCAGTATGGCCGTTGGGACTCTGAACACTTCGCTCAGTCGCAAACCAATTCACTTTTACGGTCTTCTTCTCATTATTACAGCTTTCGTTCTCCTGTACAGGCTGGAGTGGGATCATGAACCTGTGCTGCCAGGAACGAGTCACCACATTCACCACCACAAACACGAAAACAAGCAGCATGCACCCGTCCAAGTCTTGTCCGACGACTACATCTACCAATCAACCTGGGGTGCGTCACCCATTGTCGTAGAAAGCCACAAACTCATTTTCTTTTGGGTAACCAAGGCAGGATGCACTACTTTTAAAACTCTTTTTCGTCGCATGATGGGATACAAAGATTGGAAAACAAATTTAAACGTCCATTATCCCAAAACCAATGGGCTCGCCTATCTGAATCAGTACACGCTCAACGAAGCAACTGCCATGATGTCATCTCCTGATTATACGCGAGCCATGATTGTTCGAGATCCCAAGGAACGATTCCTATCGGCCTATCTCGACAAAGCCGTGGCTCGGAACGGATCCTTTGTGGTGTTGGCGTGCTGCCACAAGAACAAGCAGTGTCGATCCCAAATCCAAACCTTCCAAGGATTCTTTGATTTGACACAAAACTGTCACAATCCACACTGGAATCCACAGGGACATCGGATAGGGCCCAAATTTGTACCGACATTGGATTTTGTGGGGCGCATGGGAAACATAACGTCTGATGCCAGAGCATTGTTGGAAAAAATTGGGGCTTGGGAACAATACGGAAAAACGGGTTGGGGACCCCATGGGAACGAAAGTATTTTTGCATCACGCAATGGCTTATCGGCATCACACAGAACCAGTGACAGCACGTTCGATTCATGGACCAACCTGTTGCCAAAGTACTACAGAGAAGAACTAGAAGCTGCGGTCGAAGCACGCTTTAATATCGACTATGCGACTCCAGAATTTGGTCTAACACGAAGAAAGATTGTCTTCTCCTAGTAACGAGAAAATGAAATATGTATTACGCGTCTGCTGGTCGTTTATTTTTGTCGGTTATCAGCCAAGATAGCAAGGTCAGTGCTACGACAAGAGTCGATCCCAACACCTTTACCAGGTCCACAGCACCATTCAAATTCGAATCTTCTCCACTCTTTATGTTTTTACCACCAATGCATACCAGTACCCATCCTCCAATTTGCGCGGACACGTTCAAAAGACCTGCCACAGCTGCCTCGTCGGCAGGATAGGAAATTGCGGTCCCGTATTCAAATCCTACGCTAATGAATGCCGTCAAGAAAAACCCCAACAATCCTGTGGCGGAATAGGCCACCAATCGATTATAGGGCGAACACTCCACAAGCCACAAAAAGGGTACCATGGATCCAAGCGATCCTAATAGGAGAACAATGCTAAGTCTGCGGTGTAAGGATCGATATTCGTCCAAGAATATTCCCGCAACAAGGGAGCCAACAACACCCACCAGAATCAACACAAGTCCCAGATAACCAACTTCTTTTGCGGACCAGGAACGGTAATTGTTGTTGATGTTGATGTTCTTGTTGTGTCTGTTACTACCAATGCTTGTACCATTGGGATGATGTTGTTGACCACTATCAAAGAGCTGCGCCAAAAAGGTAGCGAGAGCATACAGTACTCCTACCGTCATTCCATACACAATGCAGAGGGCTATTCCAGATTTGGTCGAGAGTACCATACCTACAGATTCGGAATATGACGGTGTCTGTATTTCATGCTTGTTGTTAAGACTGTTGTCGTCATCACCGCCGTTATTATTATCATCGTCCATTGTCATTAGATGAGCAGCAGCTTGACTGGGAGGTGTAGGTGGAGCACTGGATCTCACTCCGACCAGTATCAGTGCCAGAGAGCTGACCGACAAGATAAATTGTAACGCCAAGTATTGCTCCAATTTGATTGGATTTATGAAATCGGTTGAATCAGTACCGTTTTCGTAATTCGTTGTAGTAAAGTTTACAGGAACTATTGTCGCACCTAATCCGACTGCTGATCCCAATTGGTTGGCCAGAACTCCCAAAGACGTGGACAATCCCCGTTCTTTTTCTCGAAACCACAAGGTACTGATCAATGGTGGCATCGCAAGTGTCAATGCCTGACACATGGCACATAAAACTGTTCCAATATACACCCATGGAAAGGATGAGTGTCCCCAGTATCGTACGAAGGCTCCCGCGGCGTTGAAACAACCACCCACAATCAAACCCGTTCGTAGTTTGTACACGTTGAGAAATTGTAAAAACGGAACACTCATTATAATGTACACGTACATGAACACGGCCGACAAATCATCCACAGATGATGTCGAAACATCCCAGTAACGAGCAACGTGTGGCGTGAATGGACTCCAGGTAATCCAAATCCAATTGTTCATAAAGGACAACCAAGAAAAGGCTAACAGGACCATCCATCGCTGCGGATAATAGACAGTAGTACTAAAGTTGTGGTGGTGATGTTGCGCAGTATCATCATTTTCAACATTATCTTCTACGCTGCTGTCTTTGTTGTCAATGATCGATTGGTAGAAAATGAGGTCGTTTTGATTACTTCTTTGTAATGGTTGTAGCGTCATTTTTATGATCTTTTTGGTGTCGTGTGTTGTGAGCTGTGAGGGAGATTCTTGAATTTGTGGCGATGTTGCGAAGACAAGATGAGGTTGTCGTATTTTAAAGGTTTTTCAATAAGATGTTATTATTATGATGATGATGAGAACGCTTGGAAACGAAATTCATAAAAAATCATCTGCTTAAGACGCACACTTTCTGGTTTTAAAAGGCCGCACATTTGCGATACTGCTGGTAGTTGAAAAATACTCAAATTAATTATCCTGCGAGATATGCATGAAAGATGAAAGATGAAAGCATCCCCCTGTGAATAGAAGATAGGAATATGAAGTCTGCATGGTACTAACATATTTATTTACAGTGTATACATCTCATCGAGCCTCGAGCACTTCAGAGATGCAAGAAGGAGTGCTTCCTAATCCTCGTGGTAGTATGATTTCTTTGGTTTGTTTCGGCATTCTGTTATTATTGGCTAGATATTACCATTTCGACAATCATGACAACCCTGTACAAAGAGGAGGTGTTCAAACAACACCAATGAAGCTGGTCTTTCAAAAGTGGGTGACAGCATACAATAAAACATACAGGAAGGATTCCAAGGAATTGGACACGCGTTTTGCAAACTGGATGGAAAATCATTGTAAGGGCTCGAATTTGCGTAGAGTAATGTGCTGTGGTGTCTTTGCAGGAGTCTTCGTCGTTTTTTTTTTTTTGCGGGTAGGCACCTAACAAATGGGGTAGCACCCACTTCTTGATTTTTACTTCAGTAATGATTGAAGAACACAACCATCAAATCCCTCCTCCCTCGTACCTTCTGGGGCACAACCAATTTTCCGACATGTCGCTGCAAGAGATCCAACAGGTTCTTCATCTCGGGACTTTGAGTAGCATGCATGGAAAAGGTACGAGTTCTTCTATCGAAATATCTCGTTCCCTACGACAGCAAAATGGTCCCAATCGTAGTACAATGACGAACATAGATTGGAGACCCGCCTTTGGCACCGCTCGGAATCAGGGAATATGCGGATCTTGCTGGGCCTTTGCCGCCGCGGGTGCTATAGAAGGTGCGCATTTCGTCAGAACCAACAAAACTATTGAGCTATCGGTACAGCAATTTGTAGACTGCGACACCAACAAAAGTCAGGGTTGCAGGGGAGGATTCGTTGAAGATGCCTTTGATTACGATACCAGGGGATTGTGTGCCCGACAAGACTATCCCTACGTTGGATGGCATCGTAGTGATTGGTCTTGTCAAGTCTATCGAACGTGTCGACCACGGTTCAACACTTCTGTGCGGTCGTACGTACGGGTCAATCCTACTGTAACTGGATTGCTGCAATCCATACGCATCCAACCAGTTGCCGTGATGGTTCAGGCGAATCAAGCTCCGTTTCTGTTTTATCGGTCGGGCATTTTTCGAGGTCCATGCGGCGAAATGACCGATCATGCCGTACTGGCCGTGGGTTATGGAACAACAGCATCCACGAGCGGAGAAGAAGATTACTGGTTAATTCGTAATTCTTTCGGTGTCCATTGGGGCGAGAATGGATACATGCGTATCGCTCGCAATTCCAATCAGACATTCGGTCTTTGCGGAATTCTATCGGAAGGATTACGACCCATTCTAGCGAGTGAGGTAGAAATCATCTCTTAGAATTACAGTAAACATATACTAACATCACACCATTTCCGTCGTAGGTGGAGCGTTGCTGGAGAATTCCTTGGCTTTCTTCTTTCTGCCAAAGGGCCAAAGTTTCCTTTTCCCTTCTTTCGTTGCGGATTGAAAGAGGGCAGCTGGAGATAGCATTTGTTCTTTCGTATTATTGCTCTTAGAAGCCTGGTAATCCGTAACTGCATCAATCTCCGCAGCGTGTGCCTTCTCCATGGTGACCCAATCTTGATGATCGTGATGGTTGTCTATGGTACGATTGTATGAAGGTGAATTCATTCTGGCCGATGATGATGCCATGTTGTTCTGCTCCTGCTGATCAACGTCTCCGACGATAACTGTCTCTTCTTGATTTGATAGTTCCTTGTTTCTGGCATCGTTGCGCTGCTTCCACAGATGCATCGCCACACCCGACGCAAAATGCAAGACCAATAATCCAACACCCGCTCCCACCGTGACAAACTCGGAGGAACAACATCCCACACTTGCTAATAAGGGTTCAGAAACATTATCGTAAAGGAAATAATAAAATCCTAACGCAGTAGGAATCACAAAGGTCTTATGCCACCAGGTTTGAAAATATTGCGAAACATCAGTTGGACTTCCCTTGAATTTGCTGAAAATGCTGCTTTTGCTGGAGTTGTTGTCGGTATCGTCTTGTGTGTTGGTATATCCGCGTTGAACCAGCAATGATTCGTACAAAGCCACAGGCGCTGCTTTCCAAGACCACGCCAATACCCATACGAGTCGTCTCAGCAATATTTCACTGCATGGCAAAATCTTGCTCAAAAAGGCAACGACAAAATCCAATAAGGGACCTCCATGCTGCTGTTGTTGCTCTTGCTGTTGCTGCAAGAGATCGTTCGACAACTGCTGCTGTTGGGAACTATGGCGAGATGGAAAGAGTTTCGTTGAGGTATTTCCCATGATAGGATTTAAATATTTAAAAGTATTGCTTCTGCTGTACTAGTGTCGATGAACTCAAAATTATGTGCAATATGTCTCAGCAAAAGATAGGTTCCAAACGACAATAATATTAATACTATCAATGAACTCCAAAATGTTGGCAAATACTGGGAAGCCAGTCATTTCGAATATTTAATATTATTATTTAGAATGCAGATTGGATATTTCGTTACGCGAATCGGCACAAAAATATCGATGATGGCCAATTATCTTTATGCTCGCAAGTGTGCGAACATCAATTCCAGAAAATTTCACGCACAGTAGAACTCAATTCAAAAAAAAAACTGGATAATAGTTGGATCATGCGAGCTCGCTCATTACTCATATACTGCAGACCATTGTTGGGCAATGGAGCCTGGCTGATTTCGGTACTTTTTCTGAGAACTTGTTTGTACTAGCAAAACACGAAGGATTTGAGTGCACCTCAGTACCATAGTCGCAACGGATACCTGGTGTGCAGAACGAGAAGGGGGTTCCCGCACTTTGTAGAAAAAGAGGCGGCTGAGCCTTTGGTGCACTCGAGACAACAACAGTTTATAAGCGACAACACCTAAGAAACAGGTCTGGATCGGTTGTCGCAGACGAAATGAACTGAATCTAGCTACCCTAGCTAGACTAGCCAGGAGCCAGCCAATCAGGATTATAAAGGGGCCACGTTTCGCTCGTTGATGTCATGCAAAATCAAATTGATTCAGTTTTCAGGACCAAGATTATTTGTGGCTGGCGAACATCGGGAATCTCGTAATACTTTTACAATAAGGAGAAGCAACACTGGATAACTCTCTATCGATCAAGACCCCAACAATAACACCTACAGAGTCGTGACTTACTATGGTGCCTAGTACCAGGTCCTACGGTACCTGGTAGGTACCAGTACCAGTAAGGAAGATGGGACAGCGGCAGCAAAAAGAGAAAAAGTGCTGTCAGTTGCCGAAAAGACCCACAATTTACTTATCGTCTTTTATAATCTTATTACTACCTGGTACTACAGTAGGTACAGTACCAGGTACCGAAGTTCTAGTAGTGGTGTACCAGGTACGGTAGTCTACCAGGTACTGCACAATACTAGTAGGATCACGTTGCCGCTACCGTACTACTTAGAGCCATACCAGGTACAGTACGATAGTAGGAGGTGAACTACTAGTACTACTACTATCGTACCTGGTACTGTAGTACTACCAGGTCTAGTACAAGAACACGATTCTACAACGTTTTACTAGTAGTGTACCTAATAGTGGTACTACGTGGTAATTGTACGACCAGAAAGATATTATGCTCTTGGCAATACTAGTTTACGAGGCCTTTTTCCGAAAATGTACGAGTGGTAACTAGTACTAGCTACCCTAGTAGTAGACTAGTACCTGGTAGGAGCACTCTAAAGGAGAACAAAACTGGGTTAGGGTTTTTATTAATGCCTTCAAGTGTTCTAGCGAGATACTCGAGGTTGAAGTCGGTGTTTTTCGTTGTCAGCGGGGAAATTCCTTCCCTTCCGAGCGGTGCTTAGTTGCGACAAATCGCAACTGACTCATGACAGAGAAAGCGAACAAAACAACGTTGTATATTTTCTGTATTCCCCTTTCCTCACAAACCATGTTGGCTGCCGCCATGAAGCCTTGCATTTGTCCACATCAGGACAGGATGTTGGTTTCTCCCCGAACCACACCCCGCACCACCAACACTACTAGAAGAAGCAGCATCCGCAGGAGAAAAAACAACGAAAGTCCTATCCTCCTTCGTTTCCTTCGCTTTGAGAGTCCCGTTGTTCGGCAAGGAGAGCAACAACGTCGTCCATTCCATTCGTCTACCACGGGAAGCCTGGCAATGCCCGACTTTCAGGAGGATAATTCGGAAACAGAGAATAACTACAGAGACGACAGCAGCGAATGTGATAACAGCAGCAGAAGCCCGCATATGTGGTGGAATGAAGCTAAGGAAGTTGCCCTATCGAAGCCGCCGTCATCGTCACTGTCGGTTTCGTACCAGCAGAGGAGAGTTATACCGCGACGGGATCCCATCAAGCGCTGGCATTCCAACGGTTCCGACTCCAAAGACAAACAGGACACGATCCCTCGTGCACCAAAACGATCCATCAGGTCTATATAGTACCTCGTTTTTCCGTTTTCAATTTGCATCACCAGTATGACCTTTCTTTGCTGGATGCACGCTTATCATAATCAAGAAATACGGATTGGGTTTGGCTAATAAGACATTTTCTGATTTCTCCTGCTAACTTTCTTGTGCACAAGGCGACATGTGCTCCCCTGTTGTTCTGTCGCATCTGCTACAAAAGCACAAAACTACAGCAACATGAAAGATTTTGGTCTCCGCTACTCTACTATTATAATAGATTTTCTAAGAGAATTTGGTTAGGGTCACTTCTTTTTCAAGCAACATGTACGAATTTCTCATGCTGATTCCATGTGAAGTCTATTGGCTCACATTAGCATTTTATGTATACAATGAAACGAACAAATAGTGCAGTTGATGTAAATATGGATTCGTCTCTGCCAAACACACTGGCAAAATTAATTTTCAACTTTGTGTCAAGAGGAGTCCGACAGCCACGACATTGTGCTATTAACAGACGCGCGTCGATCTGGGACACAGGGCACCTTATCGATCGTCAAAGGTCTGCATCCTGGCAAGGTGGTGGTATACACAGCAGAAGTAGCACCGATTGTCCCTGCTTGGCTGGTGTGCTTCTCGCAGCAGCCAAAGTCGTGTGATTCCGTACTGTGCTCGCATCCTAACGACAAGTAACTCTCGTCGGATGACTGTCGTCGAGCAGGTTTACAGGGCTGACTGTCATGGCTAACTTCTCGGCGCAACCTTGGCTTTTCTGTCCATTTTGGGGTCATCGCTGGTTTTTCTGCGGATGACGAATTTGTTTTCTCTGAAAAGGGGTGCTCGTTCTCCATGGACGCAAGGAACGACTCGCTAAATTCTGGCATCGTGATACTGCTTCCACAAAAGTTTCTGTTCGGCGCCGTTTTGTCGAGGTGAAAAACTTTTCCTAACAAAGTGCTCACCACACCACGACGACGACGAGGTGGATGAGAACTCTTCGACCGACCAACGCGACTTCTTCTACTTTGAATAGAAATTTGCTTGAGATGGCGGTTTGATTTCGAGAACTCGGTGGTAGCGGTCATGCAATTGTAGTTGCTTTCGCAGCTTTCAAACATAGCTGGCAATTTGATAGCTGCATTAGACAAAAGGGGTGGCACCATTATGCTTTATATTGTTTTTCTTATCGATTGTGCAAAAACAAATGTGCTTTTGTCGAAGATTCTCCAGTGGTCAGATGAATGGGTATTGCTGTGACGCTGAGACCATTGCCACTTTTTCGAACTAGAAGTACCACCTGAAGGATAGTATTTTAAATAAATAGAAAAACAGCAACTGTGCTGAATACAGGTACTGTACCAGATACCTGTTACCAGGTAGCTAAGAATACTACCGATAGTGGTGGTGGATCCAGAAAGCATTGACTACGATTAGCTAGTAGCAAATGAAATTTTCATATACTAAGTCGATCAATCTACTACGATAAGTAGTGTTGACACGAATATTAAATCCGTTGTTTGAGAATTACTAGCGCTAGTAGTACACTAGGAATTTGTTTGAAAACTACCTGGTATGGTACGGTACGGTACTACCTTGTACCGTACCTGGTACAGTATGTTTTTCATCGCCTCTCTGAACACTGGCCGCTGCGTTACCGCTGTTAAGTGCCAGCAATTCTTTCTGCTCCCTCATTACCATATGAAGTGTACCTGATACCTACCTGGTACGGTACCGTAGAAAACAAGGTTTTGGCAGCTGGTAAAAACAGAAGAAACAAGTGTCACAGGCGTTTACGGTTCACAACTTTTGGTGCTATACGTAGTACAAGGTACCAGGAACCAGTACTAGACCCAGTTGTGAACTACCAGGTACTTGTAGATTAGCTACCAAGTACCAGGTAGTAGTTGTTGTTACTACCACTCGTATGTACCGGTACCTGGTACCTAGTAGTATTATCATCTGATCGAAAGCTAACTACCGGTACCAGTACGGTACCGGTAGTAGTACAGTACGGTACTCTACCTGGTACAGGAGAGAAAAGAAAATTATTTAGTATCAAATCAATAAATCGCCGTTCTCCGTTCTTTGTCAAAAACTTTCACAAGATTAAAAATACCTGGTACTAGGTATGTTCATAAAGATCCGGGTTTGTTAAACAGAGTAGTCTAGTACTGCCATAGTACCGTAGGGGATTCAGCCATACAGTACAAATCATGAAAGGAGAGGCTCTAGCTAGTCCGCACAACAAGATCATACCTGGTAATCGAAAGCCAAAATATCACAAAACCAGTCCCTGTTCGTGCTGTCCTAAATATTGATAGCTCGGGTGAGAACGCTGGCTTCATACAGTGTACCACTACTCGTAGTACTACTGGACTAGACTAGTACAAAGAAACGTTTGTCATAATTCGTGCTAGTCTAACATTTCTAGTAGAGCTTGAAAGAGAAGTGGTGCGAATAATTTTGTAAATGATGAGCTCCAGTTGCGGAATCTGACCGCTCAAGTCTTTAAAACTTGGAAGTGGCCTGTGATGACAGTACTCGTTGGACGGTAGAGTTTCTCCTATGCCAAGTTGATCTTGATCGCACAAATATCTGACTATGTTTATCGTTGTATTCTAAATTTGATTCAATTTCAGGGCTCGTCTTCTTGAACCTAACAAACGAATTTCTTTATTTAAACCTTGATATTCGCCCCCTATGATCATATTCTATCAAACGCTGACATTCCAAATCTTTCTCCAAACATACCGTTGATTGGACGAACAGGGCAAAACGTAATTTTTGATGTCGTTCTTGAAAAATGGTTTTGAAAAACAATTTGAATGCCGGTACGATACAGACGTTTCTGAAATGGACAAAGCTATGTAAAGCTATGTGTATGTGTAGTGTGTATGTGTTTGCCTGTCAAGATTCTGTAAATTCTCTGAGTATACGCAGACGTAAGTAGCGATCTTTTTCAGTGATCCTATCTTCATTGAGGGGTGTATGGGTGTGCCTAATTCGGGTCTCAATTGTGTCTTGATCGAGTTCATCATTGTAATCTTGTAAAAATGCTGCTGTACTGTTTCTTTTTCTTCCGAATCTTCCTAGCCAAGTCCTAATCTAGCTGAATTTAGCAGGCTACATAGAGGGATGATGTGTGTCTTCGTAGGTGGATTTATCTTAGACATCATTGCCACCATTATCATCGTAACTTGCAATATCGCATTCGTCTAAAGATTGACATTGGATCATTCGTTGTGTCCAAATTGTAGGATAGTACACAGCATCAGCAACTCCCTTGGACAGTAGCACACCCAACAGTTTAACAATAAAAACAATAGGAGAAGTTTGCTGATTCTGATTGATGGATTTGATTGCCGAATCCAAAGCTTGAGGTGGATACTGTACAACATCTTTGGCTGTTTTAATGATCAAGATGCCTCCCATTTTGAATACCAACGGTACAATTTCGCGCAATGCTACGATACCTTCATTGGTTTGGAGTGGATTATTTTGAACAGGACGTTGTTCAATATCATTATTCTTGTTGTTGTTGTTGTTATGGTGCTGCTGGTGGTGGTGGTGGTTCAGCGAGGAACAGAGGACAACACCTGTCCTAGCACCAGCTGCAGCAGGTTGCTGAGTAGTAAGTGGAGTAGGTGCAAAAGCATGACAACTTCCACTATTAGTACTACTACTACAAGCTAACAACATTGCAGCAGAAACAGGAAGCATCGAACGAAAGATCATCATGATATAATTATAGCAATAATAATAAAAGTGTTTCTTTTGCTTCCGTGGGATTGTAAAATACAATATTATTATTTATTTTATTGTGTTCAAAGCAGAAGTCAGGAGCTGCTGCTGTTGATGGCAAAAGAAGATCGGAAAGACAAGCTGTTTCTTGCCTGCTGCATAGTAGTAGAGGAGGAGTACGGTATTCGACAGTACCATTCTGCACGTATACAAAACAGACTGAGTCCTTTAGCCCGAGCGTTTAATAGATACTTGGATTTCATCAATGATATTCAGTCGTGTTACTATTGTGAAAAGACCGTTCATCAGAAAAGACCAAGATACTACACTTCACAGTCGACACTCACTACTACTAGATAGACACGTAAAGCGTACTAGACTACGGGCCGCTGGGCCGCTCTTTAGTTGCTCTTGCTCCAGTGTCATTATTTCTCATTTACTCGAGTACGTGGTACAAAACAAAAAAAAACAAATTGTTTTTGCAGTTCGATATTGATCGATCAAAATCCCATTGTATCACCAGAAAACCCGTCATCCATCATGCCGAAGAAGACAACGACCACAACGACTACTGTCAGAACAACGTCGACGACATCTCCTCCTGAATCCGCTGCTGGGAGTAACAACAACAATAGCGGCAGCAGCAGCAGCAGCAATGTTCGAACCATTAGTACGCATCCGCGATTACATGTGTGGGTTACCTTGATGGTCTTGTCGTTGGTAGCTCTTTTGGCTGTCATTGACATTACAGATGAAAAATCATCTCGTGACTTTCAAGAACAATGGTCATTGGCCATGGCAGCTACGAGCATGTGCGTAGCATTTTTGGCCTGTCTGGGACACGGATTGCAAGGACTGAGAGAACGTTTTGTCTCCTCTGCCATGGAACTGGTTTGTGTACGTAAACAGTCGAACTTTCTCACCCGTAGAGGGAAACAATGCTGCACGTTTTTTTTCACACCCTCGCACCTCACACATCATCATACATCATCTTTCTTTGTATGATCCAACTTGCGAAAACCTAATAAAAAAAACCTGAATACAGGCTTTCATTGTGGTAGGATGTTGGATCTTTGCTTTACCCATGGTTTCAACGACTGACGAAGGTCTAGCTGTGGATCAAAATTTTAGAATCGATAATGCCAATCTCTACTTTGCCTGTTGGGGATCCTTCATTGTGGCCATGTACTTGGTAGCCAGCGTCGGCAATGAACGAGGAACGATGATGGCTTCCCGCGATGTATTCGCTCGGCGCTGGTTGTGGTTGATCATTTCAAGTTTGGTCGTCATGGCAGCATCATCGCGGTACTACGATGGCGTTTGTGCCAATCATCGGACCATGACAGGTAGCGAATTTTGTAGCGAATTGAAAAGTGGAGTGGCGTTGAGCGTTGTATCCGCAATAATCGCCGGCATCATGACAATTCTCCTGTGGCTCACGCCGGAACGATTACCGGTCGACATGATCGGAATCTTCTTTTGTCTCTGTACGTTGATCATATGGGGTCTGCTGGTTGCGTGGCTCACTTTTGACTACGGTCCTGGTGCTACGGTTGGAAATATCTTTTTTGGGACCTGGATATCGGCGATTTTGGCGCTAGATCTGTTTGTGTCTTATGCAACAACACGCATGTCGTAGATAACATCTCTACAAACTACAAACTGTAAATACGTATTTACCAGTACATAATATTATAGTATCCATAAAATATTTTCTTCAGTCTAGCCAATAAGACCACCCTTTTATCATGCTGGTGATCCAAGGATATGAGGTTTCTATCAAAATATTGACACGATGCACATGGACCGCTCTCCGCATGGGGTTGAGTACTAGTCTAGTAGGAGACTAGCTAGAAGTCTGTGGTAGTTGGTAGTAGTAGTAAAACTTTGTGTTTTGAAGGAAGCAAGCGAGCAATATCATTCGTAAATAATTTGTCGACTTTCAGTCGGGTTTTCTTGTTCTTCTAAATAAATAACGACTCACTGTCTCAAAGAGATCAGCATGATACAAAAAAATCCTTCTCCTTTCAGTTGCGTTTCTCATCTTGCTTGGTACTTGTTGGTACAGTATGTAGTAGTATCTGGAGTACTACCTATGCACTACTACTACTACTCTACTGCACTACTGTTCCGAGTCTTGCAGCATGTTAACAATGCATTGCTTGCGATGAGACTATTGCTTCATTGCTAGGCATATTACTATTTCAATACGACAGCCTGATAGTTCGGTAGAATCAGGTAGGAGAATAATTTATAAGCGAGTATAGAAGAAGAAGATAAACTTGATTACAATATTTGAAACCCTCCATCCATCATCCATCCAGCCTTCGTCGTGTTTTTCTTTAAAGGATGTTGTTATCATCATCACCACCAAAGTTATCATCAGTATCGAGACCACAACAACGACAGATGTTGTTGCTTTACTTCTTCTGTGCTGCTCTTGCATCCACAATCCTTCACGATGTTACGGCTGTTCCGATTCAGCTGTACGGGTTGAACTACAATACTCGCAAGGGACCCGATTGGGATTGGGACAAGTGCAAATCACGAGCAGAAGTACTCACCGATTTAACCTTGTTGAAACGACTAACGAATCGAATTCGTATTTTGAGTCTCGTCGATTGTAATCAGGGTATACTTGTGAGCAGTGTTGCTCGTGAACTGAACATGGAACTGTGGTTGGGACTCTGGGTAGCCCAAGAAGATTACGTCTTTGAAGAAGAGAAGGGACAATTGCAGTACTTGATCGATCAGGGTGTCTTTGATGGGGGTGACTCTGGCATACTCGGAGTTACGGTAAGAACGGGCTCTTGATGTTGCTTGAATGATTGTAGCGCTGCGTTAAAAAGAAAAGCAACAGGACAATATATGATACTAATACAAATGCATACATGCACAATCGTTACTCATTTTCCTGATACTTTTTGCAGGTTGGGTCGGAAACAATTTATCGTAAGGATGCAACTGTCGATGAAATGATTGGCCATTTGAATGATGTCCAGGACATGCTGGAAGCGGCCAATATCAACAATATGCCTTTGTCTATTGTGGAAACTGCTCCCATTTACAGTGCAAACGCCAAGCTACGGGAGGCTGTCAGTGTTATCATGACCAATACATTTCCATTTTGGGAGTCAATTCCTGTCAACGGTGCCGTCGATGATCTCCAAGTAGATATTGATTGGTTACTCAATCTGCCCGAATCTCAAGGCAAGGACTTTGTATTGGGTGAGACTGGTAAGTAACTGGTAGTGAGTGATAATACGTATCGTAACCGTTCCAACGTGCTGTTGTAATGCACAAGATGACTGATATTTGGTATTGTTCCGCAGGCTGGCCCAGTGATGGTTCCAATGTGGATGTTGGAGTGGGAAGTCCAGAATCTCAGCAACAGTACTTTCAAGATGCCTACTGCCGCATCCATGTCGAAAATAAATGGGCATACTACTGGTTTACTGGTATTGATAATGCATGGCGACAGGAGCAGGACCCCGACAATACGATCGAAGGCAATTGGGGTTTCTTTTATGCAGACTTGACGCTTAAGGATCATTTCAAAGACTTTGAATTTACTTGCAGTGATGGCGTCACGTACAGCTTTGCAGAGTTGGACTTGAACCCTCCTACTGGTTTCACGAATGCCCCCACTGCATTAGATCCTGCCAGTTGTGAGGCTGACAATGGATGTGCCGGACTTGGTCTATGGGGTAATTGTTGCCCAAATTCGGATGGAGATTTTCTCGGATGTTGTGAAAACACAACACCGGCTGCAACCGATGAGCCGAATGCGTCTACACCTCTACCATCGGATCCATCGGTTTCAACAGAGACACCTACAGTGGCGACAACAACAAAATTAGTGACAACAAGAGTTCCTACGCCTATTCCTACAACCTCAGAACCAACCTTTGTTCCAGTCGCAACAACTACGGCACCTACAATGTCTCCGACAGAAATTCCAACCTCATCGAGTAGCATCTCTTCAGAGTCAGACACCACAACTCCAATGCCTACACAATCTATAGCAACAGATGAGCCCTCTACCTCTACTAGTAGTCTACCGACATTTATTCCTACATTCGTACCCACTTTCATGCCAACGTTTGCACCCACACAGAAAGGAGGAGAAGAGCTGTCTCCGTCGGCAGCAATAACAACACCAACGCAGCCACCTTTTGATATTGCTACGACCGGCAATGCTATAACCAGTGGTAGTTGTAAAAGGCACATTCGCGTGGTGGATCTGATAACTACCCTTTTCTGCGGAACAGCTACCGTGGCTTTTTTAATGTCCGTAGTAGAAGCATAATAGTACTAGAGTACCTACGAAGCAAAAATTATAATTTATTTTTTGTGTGCACAGAAAAGAATGTTTGATACTCGTAGCCAAGAAGTACTCCCCGACGTAATGTGCGCCTAATATACATACGATGCGTCCTGTACCCACCGGGTGTTCAGTACATGTTTTAGCCTTGACACTATTCCGAAAATAAATCTTTTCCTGCCTGAAGTACTACTAGCTACGTAGCTAGTACTTCGAGCTACTAGCTACTACTGTAGCAACCGTACTAATAGTAGAGCATCGGCATCTCTTTGGACTTTCTCTTCACAACATCATCGATCATCATTCAAAACAAAAACGCAAAAGACTCTTTAGAAGACAAGCAAAATAATTGTACATCGATGAATTTTATCATAATAATTCAAGCATTATTATGCTTGGGCTTTCTCGGATCGGCCAATGCCTTCCAGATTGCTTCGAGAGGAAAGCAGGCACACATTACGACCATTACTACTAGTACCAGTGCCAGTGCTACTAGTGCAGCTGGTGCTACTGCTACAGCGGACGACAGTCCACCACCAAATAATGATGATAATCCCAATGCTCTTCGTGTAGGATTTTTGGGCTGTGGAACAATCGCATCAGCTATTGCTACTGGATTGGCTACACAGTCCAAAATACCTGTAAAGAGTATTGCCGTTACCAAACGATCGGAATCCAAATCAAAAATGCTTTCCGAAGCATTTCCATCTCTCGTTACGATCCACGAAAATAATCAAGATGTGTTGGATCAGAGTGATGTAGTATTTCATTGTGTCCTTCCTCAATTGTCATCGGACATCTTGCAAGCGCTCGAATTTGATAAGGATCGGCATACTTTGGTGTCCCTAGTGGTACATGCTTATCTACTTTTGTTGTTGGTTGTTGCCCGTTTTGTCTGTCTGTTTTCTGTCATTATTGTTTTGCATCGATCCGATGGTCTGGCTCACGCATTCGGACTACCCTTGTAAATCCCATCACATCACTTTGTGTTGTTCTGGGTAAATCCCATCCGTAAACAGTCTACTGCCAGAATAGATGAACTCATTCATGATTCCAAATTAGATACGGCTCGAGTTTCCAAAATGATTTGTTTACCAGCAATTGCACGACACCAGGGTGTGTGTTTGCTCTGTTCACCAATTCCAAATCCATCACTAGAAGCACTATTCGAAGCCGTCGGTGGAGTACTGTCCGTTGAAACCGAAGATGAATTATCTGCCTGTATGATGACAACCTGTGTCATGGGACCATTGTACGGAATCATGAAAAAAAGTCGGGATTGGTTGGTTCGAAACAGTAACATTTCACAAAGTCAGGCGACGTATTTGGTAGCCAAGCAATACCAGGGCATCGTTCAGGATGCTGTGATAAATTGCGACGATCCAAATCGGTTGGACGATCTGGTTGCAGAACAAACACCTGGGGGCCTGAACGAACAAGCACTGAGGAATCTAGAAATACTGGGAGGACTAGAGGCGTATGACAAAGTAATGGATGACATTTTGAGCCGCATAACTGGTAAATCTGATGGCTCGGTAAAGTCATGAAATGCCCCAATTCCGTCGAATCTGTATTGGCTAGCAATGCTCTATCACGACACGCCTATTTTTCTACGTTTTCAGCTGTACGGTGTGATCAAGGCAGAGTTTGATTTGGACTGAAACTAATCGTATAACTACTAACTTGCGAGTGAATAAGCTCTATGTCCTCGAAGGAATTCATTTCGACATCGATTTCCACCAGCCACCAGCGCGCTCACCTTTTTCTTCTTGTTCTTTGCATTGTCATTTAACCTGGCTTATTTGTCTCTTAGAAAATGCCTTCTTCTCGTTCCTCCTTTTTGCTTTGCGAATCAAGTGAGATCGCATTATGTTGTATCGGGTCTCAAATCACCCTGGTCTACCTTGGCCTTTAATTCGGACAAGCGTCGGAGTTTCTTCGTACTGGCAGTACTGGATGGTGCACTCGCCTGACTGATGCCCGAAGATGCCGCTGCCGTTTCAACGATGAGCGACTTGGATCTTCCAACTTTCTTGGTAGTAGCTCTGATCACTGCTTTTCGACCACCAGTGGTATGACAGGTGTGACAATCGTCATCATCACTCGCGGCACCACCATTGGCAGCTAAGCTCTTGTTAGCCGCTCTTTGAAGTCTACCAATGCGTTGTGGAGCCTGTCGACCATATATTTTGCCGGAAGCTGATGGTGGCAGTCGTGGTGTTGACGGCTGTGAAAGTAGCATTTCATTGTCATCCTTCTCATCGTTGTAATCGATCAAGGAATTATTTTTACTCTCGCTGCTCACCAACAATGAGGAAGCCGTTTGTGCTAGTGTAAATGATTTGGACCGCCCAGGAGGTAACCTCTTCTTCTGCGCGGCATTGATTTTGCCCCAACTCGGGACGGCATTATCATTGGTCGAGGCAAAGGCTACTGGAATTCGAAGCGATCCTTCACGTTTAGGTCCAGGTCGGTCAGTGGACTTCTTTTTGGGCTCTTTTTCAAAAACAGACAGATTAGATGATGCTGTGCTCTCTTCTGCAGTTTTGTTTGTTTCAGGTGCTTTACTTAAGGTCTCAGAAGATTGAGTCGTAGTCGGTTTTGTGAGTGTAGAGGAAACTTGCTCCTCGAGCCTTTTGGGAGATTGATAATTGTCGGCTGAAAATTCCATTGACTTGGAGGAGGATGGCGGTCTACCTCCTGGTCCGTACAAGTATTCCCATGCTTCACGTTCATCCTGCAAGGCTCGCTCGTGCGCCAATCGCTTGGCGTCTTCGGTCGCCTGTGAGGCCAAACTGGCCAATTCTTCGTCATCAGTAACCGAACTGTTCAGACTTGAATCACTGGATAAAGCATTTTTGTTTCTACTTCCTTGATGATCTAGTACAGCACCAATGGCATTAACGCGATTCATGAAGGCTGTCATGGACCCCTCTTCAGTTTTGGACTCTAGTCCACGCAGAGTTTCGGTTTCCTCGCAGAGTTTTGGGGCATGGGGTGTTTCGGATTGTTCCACCAGGGCATAACTCTCTGTTTTGGAGGTTTCCAGTTCTATTTCATCGTACCATAGTTCCGAGGCTGCCTTTTTATCATTGCCTAGCAAACTCTTGACGGATTCAACACGTACTAACTGGTGCTCTGCACGAAAGCTCACTCCTCGGCGAATGGAACGCTTTCCTCCTTTCGATTCTTCTCTGGGTTTTCGAAAGCTCGAGGACCGAGGCAAGGCATTTGGAGCTGGCGGTCGACGACGAATTTGGGCAGGGGCTCTGGTAGATGTCGGCAAAAAGCTGGTGCTTCGGTTATCTTCTCTGTCACTGTCGCTTTCCGATTCCCGATGATCGGGAAAGGTCATACTTTATCCTTTATCTAGTTCAAGAGCGTGGGATGTCTGTTGCTGTCAAGGTCGACTGCTTTTAGAGGTATTTTTTCCTTCTGGCAAATAGTCGATTAATACGGAAGCCGACTTGATATTATTGAAGAAAAACATAAAAGAATTGGACTTCTCCGAAGATAAAAAAGAAACTCTTGTTCCCTGGTAGTGGAATGTGGAATGTCTCTTCAAAACGGCGATGACACCACTGTACTCTAAAGAGATAAAGGCTATGTTCGCTCATCTAGTACGTAGTACGATTTTTTTACTACTACCAGGTACCTAGTACTACTCTACCGTACTACAAGTTAGAGGCACTAATAATACTGGAACCACCAAAAAAACGGTAGCCAGCGTACGGTACCAAGTACCAGACTTGTAGTACCTGGTAAGCTCAATCCTGGACTCTTCCTCATGACCACTGATACTTAATGGTCAGAATGACTGACCGGTACATACTACCGGTAGTAAAAAATACTCGTAATCATTTTAAAGCTAGCGATTCTGTTGAGATTTATTACTGGTATTGAAAATGCGAGTCAAGCCAGTAAGACCACAGTAGATCTATGTAGAGTACTCGAAGAACTACCGGTATTGTGGACTGCAAGACATTATTACACGTATTAAATAATGAAGCTATCCGAAATAGCACAAATAGTTGGCCAATCGAAAATCTACCTTTGTACCTGGTACTCGGAGTTGGTATCTAGCTATGATTGGCTGTAGCAACGTCGTCCTAGCTCCTGTTGGTCAGCTTAGGAAGGCTAAAAGAATTGATTAAAAGAGTTCTTCTTCCATAGGTTGTTTTAATTGTGGACGGCAAAAAAGACAGAAAGGCTGACAAGCAAGCGGCCTAAGAAATATTAATTTTTCTGTTGGCGGGCAACCTGCTCATAAGATTTTTGCCTGCATTATTCGACCAGAGAGGTCAGCTTTCTTTTCCATTCTCGGATTCAAGTTAATAATTTTGATGGCCTTTTTCTCTGTTGTCCTTGCTTACATTCTGTCAGCCACCCGGATGCGTTAGGGCTCAGGTGCCATTGACGAAAGCCTGTAGTATTGGATTCGTATATCAAGCAGCCGGGTGGTAAAGTGGGCCGTTGGTTCTCGAAAAGCTTAAGATGATGGACGTAGACCAGCTCATCATCCGTTATCATCGTGGAAGTCCGGTCAGTCAACGCATCCGTAGTTCTGGGCGAATTACGATCGGAGTATGAAATGCCACGCCAACCGATCCTCTGTAAAACGACAAAAAATCTAAATAATTATCACAATTTCATTTCATGGAATTCTGATTACGGCCATTTTTGTGCCATAGACAGAACGGAGTAGTACCTGGTAGTATGTTTGTTGTCACTCTACTGAAATGTTAAATGACGTCGACTTTAACTAAACTGGCTTGGCACATGCAATACTCAAGATCTGGCAAAGCGGAAAGGGCTTCTCATACGAAGCTAAACAGACCAATAGATCACCGGTACGAAGCTTTGGCTAACTAGTGTACCAGTTACCCCTCGAGGTTTTTCGTCGCAACATTTGACACATGTGTATCTCTCGGATGGAAAAACGGGTACCCAAGCAAGGGAGGGGCGATTCTACAACATTTGCAGGAAAGACATTACTTGTACAAGATATGTTGTGTTTTTTGTAGTCGCTTGTCAATTTTTAAATTAGATAGTAGTTAGTTAGTCCAGCGTACAAACGTTTTATATTGCGTAAACGTCGGTAGACAAAAAACCGCCAACACGATGGCGGCAATTATTATTAGAGAAGATAGGGTGACTTCTGTTTGAGGGAGGTAGCGCATTGTGATGGAGCAGCTTCTTTCCCATCCAAAAGCAAGTACACACATGCACATGACCACACTTCCGAAAAGACAGCAAGAAAGTACAAATGTGCGTAATAGGAAATTGTGTGGTCATGAAGAGGGAGCTATTAGGCATCCCATTGGAATCGAAGGAGTGAAAGATCTTGTAGTAGCAAAGATGTCGGACCTTCAGAGTCTATACTTCAACCAAGTCGTTCTCAGAAGACGATGAGGCAGCTACCGGTGATCCTTTGAGAAATCTTCGTCCACCACCAGCGGAACCTCCACGTCCTTCGCCGCCCATCTTGGCATCACTCTTACCATCGTCGGCGTCGGGTGTTCGTTGAACATTCATGGATCCCATGGTTTGTCCACTGGTTGAAGGGCTTGAGTTTCCGCCATTGTTATTGTTCTGTTGAGGTGCCTGTTGAGCCGTCTGTGCCAACGGATGGTTTGGGTTGAAGTAGGGATTGAATTCCCCACAACCACAGGGCTCGTAGGCGAAGAACTTGACGGTGTCGCACATGTGCTTCTGGATGCGTCCTTCCTTGGCGTACTGGTAATACTGTGCACACGTAGCTTCACCAATGTACAAAAAGTTGATCACCATGGATGTGGCATATGGATAATCTCCGTCGCGACACAGGTTACAAACGGGATCTGGGCCAACGTATTGAACGCTGGGGATATTCTGTGGCGGTAATCCTTGAGGACGGTCAGATCCGTTGGGTCTCGTGCCACTACAACACAGGGCAGACCACTCCTTCTGTTTTGACGCGCAGGCATCTGGGTCTGGGTCATCTTTGATCGATGAAGCGACTTCAAGAGCAATGGCAGGACACGTCTTTCCGACTCCTTGGAGAACAACATCAGGGAACTGGATGTCTTGATTGCCCCTGGTACCACAAATGTGACAGGTACTTTGGGCGGTGACGGCGTTGTTCATGCTCAATTGCACCAGCAAAAGGAATGCAAACGACAGAATGCCTTGTGTGGATGAAGTACGGCTCATTTTGAAACAAAGGAAAGTAAATGATGATACAAGTTGTCTTGATGGAGAGGAAGTTAGCAACAATATGATATACTAAGAACTATATTGTGAGTTGTGAGTGCTATGACTGGATTGTATTTTTTTGTCTTGTTGGGACGATTCCGTCTTGATTTTAAAATTGTGTCGAAGGAGTAGGAAACAAACACACACACATGACGAATTGCATGTGCGAAGAAATCTAAAAGATTGGAGGCCATACTCTCCATACAATTCTACGCAGTCCACTACTGATATTAGTACCTGCAAGGACACTAAAATAAAACTCGTCGGACCATAATAATATCGATTAAATAATGGCCTTTCGACTAGCTCACCGAGTCGGCAAGCCCGCCACGCATTTGGTAGTTTTTCGAATACTATTTAATGGAATGGTTGGAGTATATATTTGTGGAAACAAACGTTTTCGGTGAGCTACTCCGAGCTGAAGTCTTTTAAGTAAATAATGATTTCTCCTCCAAAAATTGTTGGTTTTAAGATCGGTACTCAACTGCTTAGCTAAACAATGAGTTCGTCTTTTAAGACTACTATTAGTACTAGCCTAGTAACTCCTGCCTAGCTTAGCTACAGTACTACTAGGTCTACTACTACTATGTCTACTCGTAGTACCTGGTACCAGGTAGTACTATAGCTAAAAGTGGTGTCACGATTCTCAATTCAGTAGTTTTTTGTGTGTGTGATTGTACAAAAAGACTATAGGATAGTTCCTCGTAGAATTGTTTGTGATTCGAACGTGGATGGATGCATTTCCGACGATTTGCCATTATTATTTTTTATGTTTCCTGCATCCTTTGCCAGCATTGGATATCAAGGAGGCTTCCATGTTGTAGTACCAGGTACCTGGTAGTCGTATACTTTACCAGGTAGACCTCTTGTCTCGTGCCGTGACAAACTAATTATTTATTTTGTTTTTTTCAACGCTGGCACAGACCTGGACACAAATAATAATACTGGTACCCCAGGTAGACTAGTAGTAGACTACCAGTACTAGTAGTCTAGTACTGGTAGCCAAATGAACCATTGGGCATCTCTTCACGTTTTTCTTAAATTCATCAGTCGGTTCTTTTCTTAGCAGCCTGAATGACCAATGAGTCAGTACTGTAGTCTCCAGCTCATTGAAATTCATTAGCATTGGCATCAGATGGAGTCAAATTCCCTAAATACTGTAGACAACTGTAGCTACTAGTAGTATTCGTAGAGAATCTAATGTTATGGTACGGTAGTAATTTTCTTCGATGTGGTAGACTACCAGGTAAGGTATTGTGTGAACAGACTAACGTTGCAAATTCTCTCTCGTAAATGAGATTTCATTTATTTGTTTGCAAAATAACCAGTACAACACCACTAAATACTACTAGAGCTAGACTTTTACAGTACCACCACTCTCTAATACTACCAGTCTGTGTGGAGTAGTACTAGGTCTACTACCGTAGCTACTACTCCGAGTAGCTGCTACTGCTACCAGGACCGGCCAGATCGCACTAAAAGCACTTTGATACGGAGTAGCAACTTTAAAATACCATCTCAAATACTGCTAGGCCCTAGCAGGAGTTGTTTCAGCTATTACTACGACTACTAGTACTACTACTGTTAGTCTAGTACTCTAGTGCTGGTAGCAATGCAAAAAATGTTTCCAGGCAACGTGACATCGGAGTATCCCAAACTCGGACACGACCAGTCTTGCTGTTAAGATCGACGATATTTAAGTGAGGAGAAGTGCGGAGAGACTTGTGACCCGCCTTTGGCACATGATACCGTAATGATATAAGATATGATTGATGTATAGTACTGGTAGATTTACCAGGCACCTCGTTCAATACAATCAACAGTCAAAATATTGTGATGTCAAGCTCGATGACCATGAAAGAGGCCGGAGATGATCACTGCAGATGACTATATTAGATGATGCCAACAAGTTGTTAGCTATTTTAGCTACTCGTGTACGTGTTAGTCGCTTACTTGATGCTCAATTTGAATCCGTCATTGACTGCTGCGAGCATTTTTCACTCCAGTCGTCGCCGTCATGGTGATCGTCGACGAGTTGCAGAATGATGACTGCACTGCGCGGCAGGTCTAGATAGGCCGCAGGGCCCTGATGATCCTGTATACCTTTTCTGTGGCAAAGTGGAGCAAGAAATACTTCTGCATAGTAGGAAATAATTCTGAAGACCTTCGGCTCAACATCATTCTTCCTTAGAGTAAAATTGTGTTTGCCATGGATAGCTAAGAGTCCATCCCGCTAGTGTGATAGACTACTACGGAGTACTGTAGCTAGTAGTAGCGCTATTTTGGAGTACTAGTCAGAGCCAGCCGAAGGGAACGTGAGACAAGGAGACCCGAATCCGACGTCACCGGAATGACCCGAAATGCCCCATCCCGTCTCCCACTCAGAAACAGGAACACATCGGGAG
>Ga0210036_1001200_pt1 | contig 29268 bp, 19 predicted proteins | sample CryGeymeta201515_FD_185469 | JGI IMG/M metagenome (GOLD analysis project Ga0210036, IMG submission 185469) | Groundwater microbial communities from Crystal Geyser aquifers in Utah, USA - Crystal Geyser metaG 2015-15 (SPAdes) (version 2) | ecosystem: Environmental > Aquatic > Deep subsurface >...
CATAGGCACACGACCTAATAGAGTAAGACCTAACTCCTGAGTCCTATCATAGGAGACAAGGTAAACTGCCGTAGTCCACCTGGGCTTAATTTGAAAAACCAAACCGTAGTATGTAACACTTCTTGATTGACGATGAAAGCAAAAACTTCTAGAATGGTGCATTAAAATTAAATCATACAATACTATTTTGTTTGTTTTCCTATTACAGTATTTATTGAATAAACCTCTCACCACTCATCAATCACATCACACGAACAGACTAGTCTACTCTTGTGCTGTTGGAAAACATTCGGCTTGCATCTACTCGATTCGACAGAAAAACAACTCTTAACACATCAAAACAATGGACGCCTTTACCACCAATTTGACGTCTGCGTCTGCTTCTTCTGCCTCAGCTATTGATACAAGTACAGTAGACGATGCTTCCATGTGGACGACGGAACACCCTTTTGCTGCTGGTGCTGGTGCTGGTACTGCTGCTGGTGGTGCCAGCAAGTTGTATTTGGGATTACAAACAATGGAAGAACAGCTTCGCTGTAATTGTTGTCGTGAATTTATGACCGTTCCTGTCAGTCTCGTACTGTGTCATCATTCCTTTTGTAAACAGTGTTTGTGCGATTATGCCAAAACCAGTATGCGCAGTCATAAACGCAAAATCAACTGTCCTACGTGTCGGATCGAAATTCCTGCAGATTTTCTGAACAAGCAAATGATACCGAATGATACCGTTGCAGAACTCATTTATCAGTACAAGAACATTCGGAATGAACTCAAGGAAAATTTAGCATTGGCAGTACTCATTAGACAACAACAGCAACAGCAACAGCAACCGAATGAGGATAGTAGAGCAGGAGATGCTAGTGAAGAAACAAAAGCAGAAGAAGAAAACAACAACAGCACCAGCAGCAGCATTAGTGCACCGTCTGCCAATACAAGGGGACGCAAACGTGAACGCTGCAACTATGCTGGCATGGATGATGGCAATGATGATACAATGTGCGATTACGGCGACACCGAGGGTGCTTACATGGAGGTCTATCAAGATACGAGCAACGAAAATTACGATCCCAAGCAACAATATGGTACCAATGACGACTTTAATATTCATAGTACTACAGCAATAGCTAACGCTGCTGTCTCTGTTTCTAGGTGTGGTTCTTTTTCTTCTACAACGACACACCAACAAAAAAAACAACGCGTATTGTACAAACCCAAACCAAAGTCTTCGTACGGGACTCTCAAAAAGAAACAATTGCAAGACTTGTGTCATAAAGAAGGATTGCCCACTCACGGCACACCCAAGGAATTACAGGAGCGACACGATGCGTTTATTAGTGCCTATAATGCCGAATGTGACTCGATACGTCCCCGGTCCATTCAGGAACTGCGTGAATTTGTGTTGCAACAAGAACGCAGTCGAAAGCAACAAGCACAACGCTACCAAAAAGATTCCGAGTGCCTGGAGCAGCTCAAAAAGAACAGTCAGATGCAAACGAAGAATACGAAGAATAAAGCTGGACTAGTCAAAAGTGGTAACGAAGATTTTGATACCAAGTTACAATCCAATTTTAAAGTCATGATCGAGCAGTTAAGGGCACGAAAACAACAGCAACAACAAAAAGACAAGAGCAAGAAACCACGATTGGAATTTGATCAAGATGGAGACAGTGGGAACAATTGTACTACTCAAGCCGCTGTGACAATACAAACACCTCCGGCAACTCACAATCCCTACAAAAAGACACCATCATCAACAACAACTGCTGTCAACAATAACGACAACAGCTCGGTCGGCGCTTTTCCTTCCTTTACGTTGAGTGATACCGTTAGAACTCCCGCAGCCGCGGCTCTCGATGTGTTTGCACCAGGATTCGAGGTACCACCACCTTCGACCAATGGTCACAAGCAAAGCCAGACCTTTTATAGCTACAATAACAAAAACGCTGATTTTGAATTAATACCACAATCACGTGATGCAGCCTTTTCGCCGAATCAACATGACAAGGATCCAGTAGCTCAAGCAGCTGCGGCAACAGCGAGTTCTGTCACCACTGGTAGCAACGAAAGCACCCAACGCAAGCAGACTGAACAAAAAGTCCTGAATGTTGAGCGCTCGAAAATCACTAACAACACTACTACTACCAGCGCTCGATGCGTTTCTCGTCGTCGTCGAAGTGGTGGTGGTGGTAGCAGTCGGACTGGAGTCTGGACCTGCTGTGCTTGCACGTTTGAAAACACCAAGCAAACCTGGTCCACGGCAGCTTGCGAAATGTGCAATACTCCTCGATTTGCTGCCGAGGAACGTTCTGCTCTGGTGTCGGATTCCGCTAATCCAGAAGAGGCGACCGTGAGTCTTTAAATGAATACCGTAGAATACAAGATAGTACTATTATTACAAGTTCTTATGGAATACAGTAGCTGATATCGTTGGGCTCCGAATTGCTTAATCTCATGGAAGGCAGTGACTTGTTTGCTTCGTAGAATAGAGACGACATCTATTTCAGGCGCCGTGCTGTATCTCCAAAAAGAGAGAGTTGCGAGAGAAGCAGCGACCCTGGACTCCGTCCAAAGAAGCTTTGATTGCTGGAGCGTAAAAATGACAAAGCAGATTTATTCTTCAAATAACAGATGATTTGGTAGAAGCTAAGCTGCGGCACTCGTGAGGTGAGCGCGCTGCCATCAGTATTTTTTCATCGCAAGCTTTTGCGTTGGCTCTAGTGTTCCCACCGCGGGTGTCACGAATTGAAAATATTTTTACAAGTATGTACGAGTAGCTACTTGCAGCCAAATAGATTTTCCAGGTGCGTGCGCGAAAAATTACAGTAGCTATTATTCTGATGTTGTGAGATCGGCATTCTCTTCATGCCACCAGCACCTGAGAATCTGTGCGTCGACCGACCTATCTGATTGGCCGACAATCCTACAAGAGTCACTGACTCAGAAAAAAAATCATCACTGCTTTTCCCGGCTCACATTTTTTGAAGAACATCTAGCATCAAGCGTTCAAAACCAATAAAAATTTACTAGTGGCCACCATGATGAAAATTGTTTCTCTTCTCATGGCCTTTCTGGCTGTTGCAAATGCTTTTGCACCCACGAATGTAAACGGACGATCCAGCACTGCTATCAATGCTTTGTTTGACCAGGTGAGTGATAGGTGATAGTGTCTTTTTGGTTGAAAAAGGCTGTGCTGGTCAACGCAGGCTGTTGTCTCACAGATCTTCTGGCTCCACTTGTATCTTTTTTTGATAGATTGCCAACATGGATCTCTTCGCCCCCAAGAAAGACCAAAACAAGTATGGTGCTCGCGGCAAGAAGAACGTAAGCATCAGTTAGATCTTTAGTTTTTGTGTTTTGCACATTGTTCCTTGGCTATCGAGCCGCGCGAGTTTGCATCTAACCCAAATAGATATTTCATGTACCATATTTCGGCCTGGTCTGATACTTCACATCTACTTTTTGACACAGCTCAAGACAGGAGTTATTGGAGAGGGAGGATATGTCCCCGATGGTCTCACTGCTTCTCAATACAACAAAATCCGTGCCGATGCCGCCGCTAAGAAGGAAGCTAACTACCAACGCAACGTCAAGAAGGCTGGTATCTTTGAGGACTTTACCGAGTTTTACAAGAAGCGTGGAACCGGAGAGGGAGGAAACTGGTTGAAGCAGGCTGGACGTGGTCATGCTTTCGTAAAGACCAAGTACGATTGGAGTGGAGAGAAAGACGATACCAAAAAGTTCTCCTGAGCACAAGACGTTGTCATTTGTCACTAGCAGTTAGATTAAGAATACTAGAAATTTTCTAATGATTGGTGATTTTACCTACCTTTATAATGGTACCGTTGATGCTGATATCCAAAAGTAGTAACGCTAGGTTCCTTCCTCGATTCAGCAACAGTTCAAACATTTTTTCGACCCCTTCTCCCACAACCCCCTTTCGTTGCGTGAACAAATGTCATGATCTTCACGTGGTATTGCGCGGCTGCCTGCCTATGAATGTCCCTTGCGTCGTTGTCGAATATATCTAGGCTTGTTTAATTATGCACAAATGGTCATCGTTCAGTTGATCTGTCAATAAGATGTAGCTAGCAATCAATTTTATGATATCGGTTAACAAGAGAACAAGACGCTCTGCTTGTCAGGTTTACGTACCGGATAAGATGGAGTGACTCAATAAATTGACGAGACAAAGCGCGAAGTGTTGCTTCCGTAAGTGCACCGACCCCATAGGCCGGAACCAAGGGCATAATTAAAAGCATGTCCCTTTCAATACAACTGAGTTAGCAGGTTTCCAATCTATCTACCAGGTAGCCAAGAGTGATTTTCGTCGTCACCGTTCCGACTTACTTCTGCAAAAATCAGTATCATTCTCGGAGCCAGTTAACACAGTCACTCCGGAAATGCCGTAGCATGATGGAGTTCACAGCAACATGATCAACTTTTCTTGTAAGATGACAACCAACTCTAGTGTAGTTGTCATCTGCAAATGTCAAGCTTTAAAATTGTTGTAGAACCACTCAAGAGATGGTTTTTATAGGCTGCATCAGCCTGTAGAGAGCATCAACCTTTTCCTTCTTCCTCGCGGGATGAGATTGACTTGATGGAAATCGCGGAAAGAAGAAACGTCTTTCCTCAGGAGCCGAAAGTAATAGACTACCTGGTACTGTACTCTCTAGTAGTAGCTAGTGTAGGGTTTCTCATCGCTCATAATTCATTCCTGTGGCGCCAAAAAAATGCGAGCTAAAGTATGGACGAGTTCGTGCGTCAGTCGTCCGCTCGACAGAAATGCCAATGACCCAAAAAATTGCAACCAATCGTATCGTAGCGGTACTCAGGCGCGCGTGCGTGTTTCAATTCACATCAGCACCGTTCGATACCCCAGCAACCATAGAATCAATCGTGGCCACAGTGGATCTGTTCGTAGAAATGCTGTAGAATCTCGTACTGGGTGCATGTTTCGAGTACAGCGAGAAGCAACAACAAAAAAACATGCGCGTGGAAGCGCAAAACAAGGACGAAGGATCTTTTTTCTCATAAAAATTATATTTTGCAAACATATTCTTGCTAATTTAATTTCCATCTTTTTTTCGCCCACCATGGTACGTTGGCTGATTGCTTGAATCTAGAACAATTCTCTGGGATGTTTATCAGCCGGTCAGAAGGCCCGAGTTAAATGAGTTAGCTGTACGGCAGAGCTTGGAGGGAATGAAAATAATATTGAATTGCAATATTATTTTACATTTGCCAAACATGACCCACGAATATTATTATTTTTTATTTTGCCGACCTGTAACTAAACCTACTGCGATTGTTTCTTCTTTTGAATGATTTTGCAGTCTGAAGAAGCTGAAAGCTACGCATTCTCTGCTGATATCAACCAGCTTTTGTCGTTGATTATCAACACGTTCTACTCCAACAAGGAAATTTTCCTTCGTGAGTTAATCTCCAACGCCAGTGATGCCTTGGATAAGATCCGTTACCAGTCTTTGACTGACGCCACTGTCCTCGATGCCGAGCCCGAGATGGAAATCCGATTGATTGCTGACAAGGCCAACAACACTTTGACCATTGAAGATACGGGAATTGGTATGGCCAAGGCCGACCTTGTCAACAATCTCGGTACCATTGCCAAATCTGGAACCAAGGCCTTTATGGAGGCATTGACTGCAGGGGCCGATATTAGCATGATTGGTCAATTCGGTGTCGGTTTCTACTCTGCCTATTTGGTCGCCGATAAGGTCGAGGTCGTGTCCAAGAACAATTCCGACCCTGATGCTCACACTTGGATTTCCGAGGCTGGAGGCTCTTTCACCATTACCAAGTGCCCTGACTCTGGAATCAAGCGCGGAACCCGCATTATCCTTCACATGAAGGAAGACATGTCTGAATACTTGGAGGAAAAGCGTCTAAAGGACTTGGTGAAGAAGCATTCCGAGTTCATTGGATTCCCCATCAAGCTTTACACCGAAAAGACTACCGAGAAGGAGGTCACTGATGATGACGATGATGATGAAGACGAGGGCGACGAAGACAAACCCAAGGTCGAGGAAGTCGATGACGAAGAAGACGCCAAAAAGGAGAAAAAGACGAAGAAAATCAAGGAAGTCTCTCACGAGTGGGAGCATCTCAACAACATGAAGCCCATTTGGATGCGCAAGCCTGATGAGGTCACCCATGACGAATACGTTTCTTTTTACAAATCTATTTCTAACGATTGGGAGGAACACGCTGCTGTTAAGCACTTCTCCGTTGAGGGTCAACTTGAATTCAAGGCCATTCTTTTCACCCCGAAGCGTGCCCCCTTTGACATGTTCGATGGAGGCAACAAGAAGAAGCACAACCACATTAAGCTTTACGTCCGTCGTGTCTTCATTATGGACAACTGCGAGGATATTATGCCTGAGTGGTTGAGCTTTGTCAAGGGAGTGGTTGATTCTGAGGATTTGCCTCTGAATATTTCTCGTGAAACTCTTCAACAAAACAAGATTTTGAAGGTCATCAAGAAGAATCTTGTCAAGAAGTGCATTGAGATGTTCAACGGATTGACCGAAAACGAAGATGCCTACAAGAAGTTCTACGAATCTTTCTCCAAGAACTTGAAGCTTGGAATCCACGAAGATTCCACGAACCGCGCGAAACTTGCCAAGTTGTTGCGTTATGCTTCTACTACCAGCGGTGAAGAGATGACCAGTCTTGATGACTACGTTAGCCGCATGGATGATAAGCAGCCCGGAATCTACTATGTTACCGGAGAGTCCAAGAAGGCCGTTGAGACTTCTCCCTTCCTCGAGAAACTCAAGAAGAAGAATTATGAAGTCTTGTTCATGACCGACCCTATTGACGAATACGCCGTCCAGCAGTTGAAGGAGTTCGAAGGCAAGAAGCTCATCAGCGCTACCAAGGAAGGCCTTGAATTGACCGAAGACGATGAAGAGAAGAAGGCCTTCGAGGAAGCCAAGACGAAGTCCGAAGGTCTTTGCAAGCTCATGAAGGAAGTCTTGGATGACAAGGTCGAAAAAGTCGTTGTATCCAACCGTCTTGCTGACTCTCCTTGCGTCCTTGTAACTGGAGAATTCGGCTGGTCTGCCAATATGGAACGTATCATGAAGGCCCAAGCCCTTCGTGACTCCGCGCAATCTGCCTACATGTCAGCCAAGAAGACAATGGAAATCAATCCAATGAATCCCATCATCAGCGCTCTCCGTGAGAAGGCCGATGCTGACCAGAGTGACAAGACTGTCAAGGATTTGATCTGGCTACTTTACGATACCTCTTTACTCACGTCAGGATTCTCTTTGGACGAGCCCAGCACCTTTGCCAGCCGTATCCACCGTTTGGTCAAGTTGGGACTGTCCATTGATGACGACGATGATGGTGATGATGACGATGCTGGAATTGATGACTTGCCTCCTCTTGACGGAGACGACGATAACGAGGAATCTGCCATGGAACAGGTTGATTAAACGTCTGAAGCAAGATGTTGCCTTCTTCCTGCTCTAGTTTGACTTTTGAATTGCAGCGGGATTCTGCTTTCTCTTTCTGTAGAAGTTATCGATTAGTAATATTAGAGCTCTGTTGATTACATCTATCTCTTGTGTAGATCTAACGTCATTTTTTTTAAACCTTCTTTAGTACCTTCAATCTCGTACTTGACCTCTACTATCTACTAGTCTACCTGGTAGTACGTACTCTCTACTACTACTTAGTACTACAAGTAGCTACTAGTCCTACCTTTCTAGAGTATTAGCTAGACCCTACTAGCTAGTAGTAGTAGCTAGTAGTAGTAGCCGTAAAATTCTGAAATAACCTTCTCCCTAAAAACGACGAGAAGAAAACGCTTTGTGTATCGTCTTGGCGCAACAGAAGATGTTAAAAGATGATGGAGTATGCAGTATAATGTTGTTATTTGTTATTGCAGACTTCTTAATACAAATTGCAGTAGATTCGACGTTCTGTTAAATGAAGATTTTCATCGGATTAGTCAACAACAATGCCAGGGAGAAAAAATCAGACCACAAGTTTGGTTCACTACCGTAGCAAGACCATCCTCTTTGTAGTCCATCAGGAGGAAGATGTGGCGCCGGTCGCTGCCATGTGTGCCTTGATGGGCGACCACTACCGACACCGACAATTCTTTGCAAAAGAACCGATGACTGTTTTACGCGTGGCTGTCATTCCTTCTCTGTACCATCATTTTGTAAGGGAAAACCAAATTGTCTCTTGGAGAGCTCACGAATCTTCTGCGCAAGGTTCTCGATGGACTACAAATGTAGGATCTCCTGATTCCATCTGGATCTTGCGCGATGAAGGAGATTCACGCAAATTAATGAATGGTCTGGTAGAGGCTTTTCGAGGACAAAGCCTCCAGAGACCAGATACTGGTACATTTCTATCCCACGACGATGGGGGCATGGCGGATATGATACTATTTGGAAACTCCTCCTCCTTGACACTGCCCATGTGGCAACAAATAGCGGCCTTGTCCTTTTCCAATTCTACCAGCAATACATACCAATATGATGCTCCGCCATTGGTCATTGCGACAGTGGGAAGTCTGAGGGGTCAGGACTTGTTGTCTCGTATGGCATTTGCCGGTGCTAGAAAACAAAACAGGAGACAGCGACCACTCGCACTGGTTGGATTTCCAGAGCTATTATGGACGTGTCGGCTAGTTTCTGCTAGCAAGGTATTTGAGGCAAATAAAATCAAAACGAGACTGGCGCGAGAAAGTTCCATTGTCATCGTGATTGGGCGCGATTCTGCATCTTTATCCCGTCAAGATGTATCACTCGTACCCAACACTCTTGCGTCGGCACAACACGAGTGGGTGTTACGACTTTTGAGACAAACTATTTTCCTTCCAAAGACAGAGTTGCAAATTGGATTGCAACCAACATTGGATGCTGAATCTTTTCAGAAATCTTCATCGACCAAGTACTACCTCTACAATCTACTATGGACCCTCATGCAGGATCCACTCCTTGTACAGTTCCCTTGTTGTCTGGCACTGCAACAAATGTCTTACAGCAACGAATCCACAAGATTTTCAAAAGAAACAAAAACTTTGGGAGCGCTCGTTTTATCAGTTTTCGAAGAATTGCTCCAGGTGCTGTATGCCGTTCACGGAGAGATTAAAAAGTCAACATCAGGAGTCGGCAGGGACTGCTATGATTTGGACGATTATTTCTGCAAAGAGATTGCCCATCCTTTGAAAGTATCACTTCTTGTCAAATTACTGGGTACAGGGGGCGTCTTAGTAGAGGATTTGTCCAACAATCGAATGGCAGAAATCTTGATTCGCCTAAAGCTGACGCCCGGAGAGGAATCCAAGGCTCAAGCTGCCCTGATAAAGCAGCGTTGGATCCTGGAGCCATTGTTGACACGGTCAGCCTTGTCAGAGTGGCAATACAGATTGTACCAGTCACCCTATCCTCCCGTTAATGGTGAGGTCACTTCTGATCCGGTCTTGATTCGGCAGCTGAAAAAGGACTGCATTCAGTACGGTTTAGGACTTATTCTTCAGCTGAGCGAGTTAGTGGGTATGAATGAAGATCGAGTATCAACCTTACGATGGGTTGTCACACAGTGCTATCTACCAAATAAAATTACATCATTTATGGCAGAGAAGGATGTGTTTTCAGCTGTTCCCTTGAAGGCTTGGGCGATTGAAACAGTAGAGGATTTACAGACCTTCTTAACTCAGAATCCTCCACTAGGTGTCACTAACCCTACGGAGGCTCCGCTGTTGTCGAAGCTGTAACTTTTTCGGGGGTGGTGCCCACGATTCTTTGCTGCAAAGAAGCGCGGATCGTGTGTAGTCTACGGTGTTTCTATAAGTTTAGCTCGTCTATCTCTATGCTCTATGTGCACAATGTATAACAAGCATATAAGGCATATTCAATACGCGGCATCTTCAAAGCGTCCCTTTTCACCGAGGAGCTCACACAGTTTAAATAGGTGTTGAGAATCTTGAAATGTGTAGCGTCGGACGGAATCATTACTGTCGTAACCATCGAGGCAAGCGTATCCAATTAGGACGCTGCAGAGTTCGTCGATCCCGTGGTAGGAACTTGAAGTATTGCCTGCCATTATTCTCAATTCGTAGTATGACTTGCCGGCGTCTTCGCCGATCAAGTTTAAGTTTGTCAGCTTTTTGATTGCCACATCAATGAGTTGTTGCTCGGGCTTGTACACAATTTCTTTGTTCTCGTTGGTAGTAGTCCGACAAATGGAATCGCTGGCATATTGCTGGGTAGCTTCTGCTACTAGTTGATCCATTAGATCGTCAATGCTTTGGCCAATATCCAATGGATGGAAACCAGATTGTATTGGAGAAGAAGCGCCGTCATAGTAACTTCTGCTATCCATGGAGTAGGCAGATTTTTCCGATTCGTCAGAGGCCAAGCTGACCATGGACACTGATCCTAGCATACTTCCTTTCGAATCGGTAAGGTTAGAAACCGATGAATATTCTTTGTTGCATAGGTATCTTAGAGGTGTTCGTGGTCGGTTCATGGTGTGAGATACTTGAGCAGTTCCACTCGTAGCTGAAAGTTGTGAGATATTTATAAAACTATGATAATATTATTATCATGTTTTTGGTTGTTCTAAGCCTTCACTACCAGTAATAGTACCAGGTAATTATTATTAGTTGACTACCCTGGTACCAGGTACCTGGTACGGAGTACCTGGTACTAGATCTTCGTTGCAAAATTTACCGCGATCGGTAGGACATCAGATTCTAACAGGCATAACCCATAAGTACGGTACTGAATGAATAGTAAAATGGCTCTTCAGTATCCATCAATTAATGGCCTTCTTTCTTGATGTTGACACAAAAAGGGATCGATTGACTGGTATGAAGGAAGAAAGGTTGGTCGTCTTTTCAGTTGCGACCATCTTTTAAGATTAGAATAGGGACTGAGATTAACCAGTTCACCATTTGGACCTTCCAGACAAGACGTGAACTGCCAAACCAGCCAAGACTATTCGTGCTCGCTAAAACCGACAATTAAGGGTCTACTCTAATTGTGAAGATTGAACAAAGGAGTCTTTTACTTAAGCTTGACAGCATTTTAAGACCGTACTTGTAGTATGGTCTTCAATGGATTGCTTGTAATGAATAAAAATAAATTTAAATGTATTGAATTGATTGTGTGCAGTGTGTAACACTTCATGAGCCAAAGTGACGCAACGCGATGATCTCATAAGAAATCATTCTCGATTCTAGACTCTAGACACGCAGAACTCCGTCGCCGCTCCACTCCTTCTCCTCTGACTCTAGTACCATCGGATCGCCTTCGTTATCAGTATTTCCCTGAATACCAATGTACAGAGATGTGCCCACGAGGTTGATGGGAGCCTCGAAGTTCCCCCAGTCCCAGACCTGTCGGCTGTTGTTGTTGTCGCATGGTTGGATTCGAATGGGGGATCCTTCCACTTCCTCTTCGGCTTCCAGGCAGTAGTCTTCATTTTTACGAATGTGAAAGAGTCCATCTTCGTCAATTCTCCAGTGCCGTTCGTCGGAATCAACGTCGCTGCATTTGTCCCAAATGGCTCTGTTACCGCTCGAAATATTGCCAGCACGTACTACCATACACTCATCTCCGCCATAGATTTCATACCACCCAGTGCGAAAGACCCAGTTGACAGCATTACTGTTGTCACCTTCACAGTCCTTGACGACGATTCGATCATTGTCGTCGGGATTGTTCCCTTCAAAGCTCAGGCATAAGTTCGTGTTCGATTTGACTTTGATTCGTCCACCGTTGCCGCCATTGATACCATGTCCATATACAAACTCAGCTCGTGGTAAATCACAAGACCCAATTCGGATCCGATCTCCTTCTTCCACAGTTCCTTCTCCATCTTCTACCACGAGGCACTTGTCGGCTTCGAAGTAATGACGGATCTTGCCTTCAGATTGACCGTACCAATCCCACAACTGAATATAGCTAGCTTCTTTGATTTTACAAGGCCGATATTGCATTGACTTACCAGTATCCAAGCCATTGGTTGCCTCCATGCACCATTCCTTTCCGCCACTTGTTTTCTTACCGTTGACAATAAACTGGTAGGCGATATTCAAATTGCGATGCTTGGTATCGTTGTTGTTAGCATGAGAAGATACGGCTCTTCTCTGAAACTTCTTGGGTGGATTCCCTTGCCATCTGGCCTGCCTCTTATGGCGAGGTTTCGGAGTTCGTAGGAATTGCAACGGAGGGGTAGTATCTTTAGCTTGCGATTGTAGCAAGCCAGTGGCAAGGTAGACGGTCAAGAGGTCAAACGATAGTTTCATAAGTGATAATGTTTTGCGTAATTGCTTTGTATGGGAAGATCAATGAAGTGTTTTTTATCATTACATAATCTTGCTGTTGAACAAGCAAAAACACGTTTAAAAGCCAGGCGGCTTAATGGTTGAGATATGCAAGATTCCAACTTTTTATTCGTGTACATCGAGATGATGATGTTCTACTACTAGTAGTAGCTGGTAGAGGTTTGCTGCACCTGTACGTTGTGCCCAGGTGCTTCCCCTCCACGGTGTACACCACGACAGCCGACAGCCAGCTTTGTTATTCCAAACTGGTAATTGTATGTTGTTATTATTAATATGTGAATCGCTTGATTATTTGTTAGGAATATCCCCGATTGAAGTTGGAAGAGATTATGTGCGTCGAAACATTGATAGATTGTTAAACCAGGCACAAAGTTCATAGTAGTAGTAGTAGTAGTAGTAGTAGTAGTAGTAGTAGTAGTAGTAGTAGTAGTAGTAGTAGTAGTAGTAGTAGTAGTAGTAGTAGTAGTAGTAGTACTAGTTACTAGCTAGTACTAGTACTAGTAGTAGTAGTAGTAGTAGTAGTAGTAGTAGTAGTAGTAGTAGTAGTAGTAGCAGCAGTAGTAGCAGTAGTAGTAGTAGTAGTAGTAGTAGTGGTAGTAGTGGTAGTAGTGGTAGTAGGTACCCCCAGGTGCTACTCGAGTAGTCTCTAGCTCTACTAGTAGCACCATTGTACCAAGAGAGTTTCCATGATATCTTTCCACTCTTTTAACATCACTGTTGTTCCGGCACACTAACATGACAGAAACAGGACAGCAGCCAGACATTTACGGCCAAGTGCACCCCGAGGAATCGGCGGAGTTGATTTCCAAGAAGTTGATCGAGTTTGATGCTGCAGTGGAGGCACTCTCCGCGCAAGAAAAGGAAAATATCACCAAGGCCGTCGAAAAATGTCCTGAACTCTTAACGGAAGCCTTTAAGCTCCAGTTTTTACGGTGCGAGGTTTTTCAGGAGGACCTTGCCGCGAAGCGATACAGTAACTACTGGGATAAGCGCGTCGCCCTATTTGGTCCCGAAAAGGCATTTCAAAAACTGACACAAGACGAGGCACTCAAAGACGATACCGCGGCACTGTCCAATGAATTCTTCCGTTTGGTGGGGACAAAAGATCCATCGGGAAGAAATATTATCCTTGGAGACCCGTCAAAACAGGATCACGAAGCCATTCCGACGGATAGCATGGCGAGAGCTATTTGGTACGTTTTCCACGCGGCTCTCGAAGATGAAACGACGCAACAAAAGGGGTGGATCATTTTGGCGTATCCACAGAAAGCCAGGGTTAAACAATTCAATCGAGATTTGATGAAGATTATCACGTCTAGTATCAAGGGTTGCATCCCTGGTAAGAGAGACTCGTGTGTGTGTGTGCCAAATTATCAATCAGCGCTGAAACGAATTTTAACACCGGCTCCTCTCTGTTATCTGTGCTCTAGTCCGGCTATCTGGTATACATATTTGCCATCCACCTACCTTTTTCAGCATTGTTTTCCCAATTATCAAGCTATTTTTTGGTAAGAATCGCAAGGTTGGGCAATCGTATCTATGCATTGTGCGTGTAGTTTGAACTCTCACCAGATGCACTCGATTTTGTTGTTTTAGGAAAGCGGTTGAAGAAGCGAATTCGAGTTCATTCAGGATCGGTGGAGCAAGTACAAGAAGGTTTGGAGAAGTATGGGCTCACCAAAGATGTTCTTCCTTCTGATCTCGGTGGCGATGTAGTTCTCGATCATACCCGATGGCTTGAGGAGAGACGCGAGGAAGGCAAATAAAATATAACTCTGCTGGCTTAACATACTATTATAATGTTTGTTCTGCATGCTATGATTTAAATTTATGCTACGTTCTCCATTCTCTTAACTTGAGTACTTGCAAACACATTCTTCCTCTGTTCAGCGGCTCTAGCTATTTACGGGTCCAACGCTGCCCATTTAACGCCCTGCACACCACGGAATACATTTGAAGAGGGCAAGCCATAGAGATAGTCGGTTCGGTATCCTGTCAAACCGGCATCTCTCAATGCCCGGACCCAAACATACATGTATGGAACACCTTGTCCAGGACCCAATTTAAGTTTCAAGTCCAGATCCACGACGACGGAATGCGAATAAGGAGTCAATCCGGCGGTGTAAGTTTTGGACGTTATGGCCATATTGACAAGACCCACAAAAGAAGGAGTGTTGGGATCGCCGTTGAATTTATTCTTGAGAACCGTCGCCATCCAACCCCGAGTTTTCCCCAACCAGGCTGAATATTCTGCGTCTGTGGGACGACGGTCTGGAATACTATCACCATTTGCGTCAGTGCCTCCTAGCAAAAAGTCAAACTGCATCTTGATGGGAATCAACGCAATGTCTCCGCGAACGATAGCGGATGCTGTAGGGACGGGTGCACTGACGGGTCGCATGGTAGGGGGTCGCATGACGGGAGCCGGTGCAGAAGGGCTCGAAACAGGTTTCATAGTGGGAGGGCGCATGACGGGAGCTGATGTAGGAGGGCGATTGGCTGGAGTAGGTGCAGGCCTTGGGACTGTGCTGGATGGAACAGGTGCCACATAGTTTATATCATACCTCACGTTTCTAGTCGTTCGAAAGATATTGCTAGCAGATCCACTGTTAATCATGTACTGCGTAGCAAAGCCTTGGAAAGAAAAGTTTTGGTTTGCCTCAAGCACGTATTTGTCGGTAGCGGGAACCACGCTGGCTTGAGCGGCGCTGAAAACAATTTCGCATGCCAAGACCAATTTATGCTGAAAGCCATCTGATGAGCTGCTTGTGTACGTCTTGGATTTAATGGGACAACTTGACGATGTGTACGTCAGACCAGGCACCTTTCCATTGGCATAATAGACCTTGTTGCTCGCGTCCCACCACGACGTAGTCGCCTGACTGACGCTGGTGTATTCCGCTGATGTCGGCTGACGATCAGTTGTAGTCTTCAAAGTGAGTTCAAAATCAAAAGGCACGCGAAAGGTAGCCAAGGTACGGTGACTTTGGTTCAGGTCAAAAGAACTATTGTCTTCAACTCGTGCTCCGTCTTGCTTCTGACGCAAGTACTTCGATGAATCCTGTCCGATGAGATCAGCCTGGCATAAACCGAAGAATAGAAATAGGGATGCAAGTAGGTGAAAAAATTCCATTATTTTTGTGTAAATGTGTTTTTCATGAATTTGTGACAAACAAAGATAGAATGGCCAATGGCTACTACTACACTAGTACTGTAACTAGTCTACTGTTGGTAGACTACCACCCCCACCACTCTACTAGACTACTGGTAAGAACAGAAAAATAAATGAGGTTGGTTGTGTGTGGTTGTCGGAGTGATCCAAAAATGTGATCTAGCTTACGAATACGTCGACAAGACGGGATGAGTAGACCTAAGTACTAGTACTTAATTAAGCCATGATCACGTTAAGCTTGACTCCTTCTAATCGGTATAATAATAAGCCAATGACTTGACTGGTACCCGGAAGAGTTCTTGATACTCCACTATTTACTGATTCCGGAAATCAAAAATTCAAAATACTGAATACTTAAGACCTTAAAATAATAATAATTATGTTTCGCGAGATTGAAGTTCGTTTGCTCCGTCAGACCTACCAGGTAACGACTTCAGACAATATTGAGATTTTATTTTGACGGGTTAATCAAATGTTGATATCTTTTGGATCATGTCTTTTTTCAAAACGTTTTTGTGTTTTTCGATCGACTTCATTCACCGTGAATGTGCTTGCAATATTATAATTATTTTTTCTGCACTTCATCATCTAAGTCCGGCAACACCTGGTCGACAGGAATTTCTCAAACTCCCAAGAGGAAGTAAAGTTTACTACGTGCATTTTATCGGTCAGTTGAAAGAAAAAGGGGGGGGAAATAGATCTGCACCGTCAGTATGCACCTCTTTCAGGGTGTCGTCCTGACTATGGCATGGTTCTGGTCGAGCAGCGTCTTGGCCTTTACGACAACTAACCAAATACCAACCAACCATCAATGGCGAACTTCTCGTTGTCGCTTTTCTTTAATGCAACAACAGCAACCACCTCTGTCTCTGTCCCAGCAGCCATCGCCTGACACTATTCAATTTTTTGATGAAATTGTCATGAGTCGGACAGCCTGCAAGAAATTTCGACGATACGGCGGGAACTATACAAGATCACAGGATAATACTCCTCCTACACCAACTCCGTCCGATCCATCTGTAGTGCAGAGAGCCTGGCAGTGCCTTCGATTAGCACAACGAGCTCCCTCCAGTTTTAATACCCAACCCTACAAGGTTGTTTTGGTGCATTCTCCTGAACATAAGAAAGCGCTGTCGCGGTATGCCCTGGGACCGAATCAAAAACGAGTGTTGGACGCGGACTGTACAGCTATTTTTCTGGCTGACCGACAAGTCATGCGGACCCTACCCAAATATATGAAATGGCAGCTGTCATCCTTACCCGCCAACAAACAACCCCCAGGTCGCAAGTCCAAATTCATGCTGGCGTTGTACATTTCTTTGTTTTCATCTGGATACCCCCTGCCACGGTTTCTGGCGGTGCCACTTTCTGCATTGTTTCGATTTGCATTTTCCATTTTGGAATGGTTCACACGTTGGTTCTACGTCCTACCAACCTTTTGCAATGCAGAAGCATGGGCCTATAAGCAAGTTATGCCAGTGGCCATGGTGTACATGTTGGCTTGCACGTCCCGGGGTTTAGCTACGGGTCCCATGGAAGGAATCAATGCTGCTGGAATACGTAAGGTCCTCAAAATACCTCGACGTTACGGCATTCCTCTCATTGTAGCAACTGGCCTCCCTTATCGGACAGACGAAGAAGACGGATATACTATTGCCAAAGACAACCAGCTGCTGCCAAGTGTTGTAGAACGATATCCCATGGAAGACGTCATATTTTCCAATCAATTCGGGAATTCAGCACTAGTAGGAATGATCTAATCTTTGAAGCTGGCTTTGATAGCTATCTAGAATAATAGTAGGTGTGAAATTGCCTCCTTCCCTGTGTGCCAACCTACGTACCCAAGTAAGATTCTGTATTCTTTGCCGCGGAAGAGAGAATCCTCTGTAATAGACTTCTTAACGTGCATGCTAATGTATACGCTTATTTCCGGTCAGATGATGACATTATAAAAAGAAGTATGTACGAGCCACTATAAACTAAGCCGCTTCTTGCTTGGGTTCTTTGTTGTTGGCGGCTTCAGATTCCAGTGCAGCCCCATAAATTTCATCAATCAACGATTGATAGCCTATTTGCACTTTGTGCCTGCGAATGCTCATCTTTGGTGTCAACATGTCGTTCGCCACAGTGAAAGGTGCAACGAAAGCCCATTTTGTTGGGATCTCAAACTTCTTCAGATTATAGCAGCTCATGGAAATTTCGGCATCAATCAAGTCCTTGATTCGCTGGTCGTTGGCCAGTTCCTCTTCCGATACATCACTTTTAATTCCAAATTCTGCTCTCAGCGCTTCCCATTCTGGAACAATCAAGACAATGTTGTGAGGGCGATTGGCACCGACTAATACAACTTGAGAGATAAATCTGCTCATGCCAATGGCTTCCTCAATAGGAGTCGGACAAACATATTTTCCATTCTCTAGCTTGTATTGCTCCTTGATACGACCTGTAACTTTGAGAAAGCCATCTTCCGTCAACTGTCCCATGTCGCCAGTGTGGAACCTATTGTACAAAAAGGTTCAGCAGATGTTAGCAAATGCAGAATAGGTGTGGTACCTCACTGATAATTCACATGTGGAATAGAATAACATAGAACTTACATTCGTGACACGCCATCGGGAGCAACAGAAATAACCTCATCAGTGGCTTCAGGGTTATTATAGTATCCTTTCATGATATTGGGGCCCGTGCAACAAATTTCTCCATCTTTACCAACACCAACATCCTTACCCTCTTCGTCGACGACGTGAACCTTGACACCGCCAATGGCACGACCAACACTTCCTACTAAACGTTGTTCAGGAGAGTTGATAGTGATGATAGGAGACGTCTCTGTCAAACCATATCCCTCCAAGACAGGAATACTCAAAGCGTCCATGAATTTAATGACTTCTGCAGGACAAGCAGCACCTGCAACAAAGGCATATCGCAAGTTTCCTCCAAATCTGGCGCGAATTTTACTCAAGACAATGGAATCCAAGGCCTTGAAGGCTAGTCTATCCATAAAACCCAAGGGAGGTCCGAGGCCCTGTTTGTGTGCAGCATTCATGCGGCCCAACTCCAAAGCACGTTGCATCAAATACTTGCGACGAGGGTTGGCTGTTTCCATAATATTGTTGACTCCATCATAAACTTTCTTGTACAAAGTTGGAACCGCAAAAAGAACTGTAGGTTTGACTAATTGCAAATCCTCCAAAATCGAAGGAACACCTCGGCAGATTCCGGCACTGCACCCGTGGGCAATTCCCAACCATAATTCACAAGTCTGACCATAGGAATGTGCCCACGGTAAAAATGCCAATGATCGATCACCCTGGTGGACAAAGTCGTTAGGGTTCTTCACCATTGTACGTGCGGCACCCAAAACGTTGGTCGAAATATTATTGTGAGTTAGTTCCACTCCCTTGGGCTTACCGGTGGTACCCGAAGTGTAAATTAAACTGGCCAAATCATCAACGGTAGGCTCAATAATCAGCTTTCCATCGGCATCTTCAGCAACGCTTGCCATTGCGGTAGCAAAGGCATGAGGTTCACCTTTGGCTGCATCCAAACACATGGTGGTTTGAAGAGTGGGAGCACTGGGAGCCACATCCTTGATGACACTATCGTAAATTCCCTGGGTGGCACAAAACAAGACTTTGGCTTGGGAATCATTGACAATGTAGGACCAATCGGATGGCAATTGAGCTTCATACATGGGAACAATTCCAGCTGTCAAAGAGTAGGCAGCACAGGCAATAGCAACCCACTCCCAACGGTTGTTGGAGATCAAAGCGACCTTGTCACCAGGTCCAACTCCTGCATTTGCATATTATTGAAAGAATAAATGGAACCATAGTGTGTGATGAGCGACCAAGATATCAGCTAACGAAATTAACACGGTCAATTTGATCCGCACTGGTACCCACTCAACGTGTTGAGCACGGGCAATACCAGTACAAAATAAATATATAAAGTATTTTGGAGTATATACACACATCCCAACATGGTACAACGTACCTAAATCTTGCAGGACACTTCTGGCTCGATTGACTTGCTGCCCAAATTCACGATACGTCTTGTATTCAAAGCCTTGAACCTCGGGATTATACTGTCCGTACAGCTCGTTGTCAGCAAAGACCTCGCAGGATCGAACCTGGTTTTCGTGCAAGGTTTTGAAAAGCGTCAAACCGCGTTCATCCAACCAACCTCGTTCATAAAATGCTTTTTCTCGTTCCGATAAAACATAATCCGAGGGAGACGAGGAAAGGGAGCGATGGAACGTAGAGCTCGCCACAGACCAAGATGCTTGGTGGGTTTTGAAGGCAGACCGAGCTACCGAGGAATTCAACAGGCGACGAAGTGTCAAGCTGCGAACTGTCATGGATGCCATGGTTTTCGATGCGTGAAAATCGTGATGATGTGTGATGTGTGGTGCTAAAATTAGTTTTGTCAGGTGCTGTCCTTAATTTGGCTCGAGAAATTCTTCAGAGCTGTCGAACAATACTATTAGCAAAACAAAAAATATTTCCGCAAATATTGTAATAAGAGGATACCTTGACACTGTTATTGATTTGAGAATATCTGAATTATTATTATTCGATGCATTGATTTGAGAGATCAAGTCGTCGATGATGCGTTGCCTTCGCTTGGAATATTGGTGTCAATGATGTTGTGTGTCTTCTCATGATTCGAATTTGTTCAGTGTGTTCTTTAAATGTGTTCAGTTGACAAACCAAATATGGGTGGAGGTTTGGTAATTATTTTCCTGTAGCTAATAGTAGACTACTAGTAGTGGTAAATAGATATTTCAGGTATTCCGAAATGTACAGCCTGATCATACAAATTGAGGGACAGCGATGATTCAGGCGTGAGATCCTTCTTACTCGAGTACCGTACCCCTGGTACTCCTACTAGTACATCTTGCTGAGGCTCAAATAAATACTGGTAGGATACCAGCTAAACCGAAGAAAAGTTGAAAGAATTCTCAAGCAAGATCAGCAGCGAAACACTACTACTACTACACTACTAGTCTACTACTCTACTTCTTGTCAATGTGCTTGTTGTATTACTGTATTAAAAATAAATGTTGTTTTACGTAGCAGCCCTGCTGCTGGCATTGATAGCCTACCGATGCTCTTCGATCCTCAAGAGCTACTTCAAGTGGCGGCAGCTACAAGTGATCCCAGGTCCAGACTGCTCGTTTTTACTTGGACAGTTCCTTACCATTCGAAATGAACCCTTCATGGCTCCCCACAAGATTTGGTTGAAAGATATTGTAGGATACGATGCTCCTCTCATGAGGTACAATTCCATTTTGGGGCGAAACATGCTCATGATCTTTGATCCAGCCATTGTAAAACAGATCTTGACAGCTCCTGCTGGCAAGAAGGACGACTGTCGATTTTACAAACCAACCTTTTTCTTTCCTTCGATTATAGGAAAGGGACTGATCTTTTTGGAGGGAGAAGAATGGGTCAAACATCGCCGTCTAGTGCAACCAGCGTTTTCCTCATCTTTTGTCAAGCAGGCTCTCGATATCAGTGTAGCTCCAAAAGTCGAAACATTTATTCGTTTGTGGATCCGAGCAGGTCCAAAACAAGAAATTGATCTATTGACACACTTGTCAGCTTTGACCTTGGATATTATTGGTGATGTAGGATTTTCCCATGACACAAGAGGACTGAAAGATATGGAAGAATGGGCTCAAGCTGCTTCTGACACCAGCCCGGAAGATGGAACCATCAAGTCTCCCGAACTTTCCGATCCCCTCATCAACTCCATGAATGCCATGTTGAAACCTGACTTGGCTCGGCTAGCGATGTATCTGACAGGATTTGGATGGTTGGATCCACTTGTTAACCCCAGAACACGACGAACCCGAACAGCTCTCAATGCTTCTGTGGAAGGTATCATGGCCAACGCCAGACGATTGAATCAAGCTGCGTGTGCGGAAACGAAGTCAGCCTCGAGCAACAGCAAAAGTTACAGTAACAACAAACAAAGACGATCCCTTCTACAACTTTTGATGAGTGCTAATGATTCTACCGATGCAAGTAAAACTGCATTGACAGATACGGAATTGAAAGATGAATTGAAAACATTTCTCCTGGCTGGTCACGAAACCACATCTACCTGGTGTTATTGGGCCATGTTTGCTATGTGCAAATATCCAGATGTCCAAGAAAAGCTGTACCAAAATGTTATGAGAGAAGCACCAAATTCCAGTGACAAGTCTGTTACAATCTCATTGGAACAAGCTGAGCGCATGGAATATCTCAGTGCCTTTTTGCAAGAGTGTCTTCGACTTTTTCCACCTGTGGGTATGACGATGCGACTGAATCGATACGAAGAGACATTTGCTGGCTACAAAATCCCCTCGGGAACCTATTTGGTTATACCAGTCCATTTGATGCATCGTCATCCCAAGTACTGGGGTGATGATGCCAATGATTTTAAACCGGAGCGTTGGATGGCTCCAACTGATAATAATAATAATAGCGGCGGCAGTGGCAGCGGTATCGATACAAAAGGTTTCACGTTCCTTCCCTTTGGTGCAGGCGGTCGCAGCTGCATTGGATATAGATTTGCAACGATCGAGGCCAGACTTATCATGGCTCACATTATTCGGTCTCTCCGAGTCGAGATGGCTCCCAGCCAGCGGGGCGTTGAACATACATTTACCTCAATGCTCACTATGAAGGCTAAGCCTGGTCTCAAGATTATAGTGAAAGAGCGTTAGAGATCCGCGTGCAGTAATACGGAGACCGGTTCTTGAGATGCTTTATCATGATGTGCTTTTTCTCTTTTACAACTCTTTAAAATCGTGAATGGCCTACTACAACTCATCTGTTGTATTAAAGTTGTAGCATCGTCGAATATTTTTTTCCATCCAACCATCGAACCACTCCGACAAGGCAAAATCCAACCACGCCAAGACCATGACACCGTCTCTGTGCAGATGGAGGTAGGGACAGTCATGCGTCTTGAGACAATTCTTGTACACCAACGTAATGTTGTACGTCGATGGTAATTCCCAAAGCACCTCTTCTTGCACGATTTGGTAGTCTTCCGTTCGTTGGACGCGATGGATGCGAAAGGCAGCTTCTGTGGACATGGAAAAGTAGTAATCCAAAACAGCAGCCGCTGCCGTGGTCAGTCTCTCGTCAATGGGATATTCGTTCGTGCCATCTTTGGCTGTCTGCGGTTCCTGGGAAAAATCTGTTTCTTCCGAATCCATTGTTGTATTACCCAAATAGAAGGAGGACGAGGCTGTGTCGCCAATGAATGTTTCATTCCAATCTGATTCAATCAGCTTCCGTCTGTTTTCTTGCTGTTGTTGTTGCTGCAGATATTCTCGATGGAATTCGTTTGTGTAGTAGGTTCGCCGTGTGTTTTCTTTAATATCTTTCATAATTAAATTACCCGTCTCTGGTTCGATGCCAAAATGATACCTGCGAATGTAATCCTGATCGGGATCGGGCGTGCTGCAAACGTATTGCCCCGCAAAAAGTTTGTTGTTGCCTTCCGAGTTCCCTTCGTTGTCGAAACGATCCCCATTGTCCCTGCGAGTTCCGAGGCACCCCATTTCAGGAATTGTGGGTGCGGCAGTGGGAGATTGGGTAGGTGTTGCGGTCGGAACTTCCGAGGTGGTGGGAGTAGACGTAGGATCCATCGTGAGAGATATATTCAATGCACCGTGTAGGTAGTTCGAATCAATGGTCACTGTCACTAGAGCAGATAGAGACGTACTTCTTTCTTTTTCAATGCCATTATCGTTGTTGCTGGAAGCGATGGTGATACTAGCTTTCTCGGGTATAAGAATAATCAGCACCACGGCAAGGCCACAAAGAAAGGGCGACGACACCAGCAGAATAAGACCCATGGTACGAAAGCGGCTCTTCATCTCTCGTCGTACTCCAGGCTCATTTTGTGAAGTAGGTGCTGCTGTACCGGCATTCATGTTCGCTGCATCCATTTTTCTTTCAAGTATTCGTCTGAATGCCAGCAGAATCAGAAATTCTCAAGCAGCACTTTTATGCGATGTCAGTACATATTCCACGGATAGATTCAGCTCAAAAACTTGATTTTTACCGTAGTATCGCACTAGCTTCTGTTTGTTAGGTTTACTATGGTCGACGAAAATCAAATATTTCACACATTCACGGACCTGTTACTTTGAACTTTGAAACTACCTATTCCTTTACACAACATAACAGTAGGGTACATACTTGTTTCCCCTCTAGGGTTAAGGTATCTTTTCACTGAATAAAATTGAACGTCTAATTTTAATTTTACGGGGATCACAACTATTGCGCCCGCACCCGAAGGGCAACCATTGGCACCCCAAAGGGTGACAGAGTTGATCACAACTGGACCACACCCTCCATGGAGGAGGATAGGATCTAAGGTATCTTTTCACTAGTAGTACTCTATGCGCCTGAAATAAATCATTCAAGGTCTACGAGTACCACTGGTACGAGTAGGTTTTAGTAGACTAGTCTACCTGGTAGAGTTCTACTCCCTGGTACTAGTATCCGCAATTGCTGGAGAAGGGCAAACTCTCTCTAGACAGCCGAAGCAAGCAATTGGAGATGTTGAAACTCAAGCCACGTTGTTACCCTGGAGAAAGTCAAACAGGTTTACCTTACATTCCATCCAAAAACTAGGCTTAATGTTTTTAACTCTTTTGTTTCATTGTGCAATCATGTAATGTTGTTATCTAAAGAACCTCTACCAACCACCGTTAGTAGAAAGTAGAAAACGTAGGCTTTTCCTTAAAAACCGTACACCTTCATAAAGTTTTGGGTCTGCCAGTCACCATCCCGAGTATCATCGATCCAGTTCAACACCATTACGCCGCCCTGGTGCACATGCAAGTAAGGACAATCATGACCATCGATGCACTGTTCTGTCAAATCAATGTCCGCATACCCTTCCAAAAATCCACCCTTGCTCCTTTGTGGTTCGGCTTTCCATAATTGGGAATTCTTTTTGGCTTTACTGACATGGTGCATCACCATGGTGCCATCAATTTGCAGGGTCAAGTAGAACTGCAAACTATCCTGCGAATCGACTGTAGCATTTCCAGCATTGGTGGACAGAGGGTGAGGATTTTCGTACAATTTCGTGACCGATTGTGATTCGACATCTTCATAAATGACATCTCCAAAGGGTGTGAGTCCAAATCGGTATCGCTGACCGCCGTGGCTGCAAATGTATTGACCAGGATACAAACGATTATTTCCATCGTTGTGTTCGTTATCGAATCGATCTGTTAAACATCCCAGAGTGATATCATCTGAAACGATGTTGTTAGCCGTCGTCGAAGACTCCTTCTTGGGGTCAGTCGGTGCACTTGTGACATCGGCATCATCGGCAATAGGTAGCGAGATTGCGGGTTCATCCTCATGTTTCTCGGTCTCGGTTGATATTGTCTCTGTTACAGCCTCGGTAGCACCACCACTCGAGGGAGCATCGTTAACAGTCATGCTGCTATTGTTTTTGTCAGTAGTACTTGGCATGGCCACGTCGGTCAATGTAGCCTCTGATACAGCCTCGGTAGCACCACCACTCGAAGGAGCATCGTTCACAGTCATGCTGCTCGTGATGTGGTCGGTAGTGCTGGTGGAAGTGGAAGGACTTGGCATGGCCGTCAAGACAATTCCAAGCACCAGCGAAACCACCAACACGGGCAAAGCCATCCAGATGACAGCACGTCGAACAATGCCACGTTGGCGAACCACAATGGGATCATCACCATCGTCTCCACCACTACTGCGTCGTCGTGTCACCTTCAAATCTTCGATATCGAGCTGATTGTCTTCATCATGAAAGGTCTCAGACTGTTCTAAATCATTATGGTCGTCCATGCGATTAAGCTTGTCAACACCAGTGACATCTACGGCAGGGGCAACACTGTTACCATGGAGATCAATTTCGGTCATCATTTTTATATCAACGAAGTTAGGTCCAAGTCAGGTTGATATGTTGATATTTCTAGATTAATAATATGGTACTGTGGACTTTGGGGATGTGAAACAAAAACTAGTACTCTTCTACCGTAGTAGTCCTACTACTAGTAGACTAGTAGAGTACAATCAAAAAATAAATGACAACGAATAACTCACTTCATTTTTTGAATTTCAGAACTGGAGTGACTGGCTTGTGAAGAGCCAGGTGACTACTACTAGACTAGTAGAGTACAATCAAAAACTGACAACGAATAACTCACTTCAATTTTTGAATTTCAGAAATGGAGTGACTGGCTTGTGAAGAGCCCGGTGAGATTAAAACATGCATACTCGCAACAATTTCACCTCCGCTGTCAAAGAAAATTAAGAAAAGTAGTACCGTACTGCTACTAGCTAGTAGTAGCCTTAACCAACGTATGCATTCCGGGCCTTGTACTCTAGTCTAGTCGAGACTGGATCTACTTGTAGTCGTCAGATAAGTAATAAGGCTGTACACGTTGCAGGAAAATAATAAAGTAGAAATGCAGTAGCTTGGAAATAATATCGAAATATCTCGGATATCACCATTGAGACCACTAAAACACATTTCACATTTCGTATACACACACAATCAGGGAACTAAATCATCCAACACCGCACAGCTGCAATGCGCACCAGGAAAAAGATCATGCATTTGAATTTCGATTTTATCATTATTTACTATCGTTCGTACCTTAGCTAACAATCAATCGTATTTGTTTGCCTTCCAACAGAAACTTTTTGTTCTCTTTGACCACCATTTGATCCAGTACTTGTTTAATTTTGCTCTTGTCCATTCCCGCTTTTTCTCGCAATGCCTTCTGCAGTGACTTGTACTTCATGGAATGTCCTGGTGCCTTCTTCAGAAGTTTCTTCGATTCCTTTTTTACATTCTTGTAGATTACCTTATCATCGTTGTTGTCATTTTTTGCAACACTATCCTCGCTTTTGGATTTTCCATTGCTGCCATTATCACTGATACTCGCCGACTCTGACTTGGTTGTCGTCTCGGTAGCAGCATCCTTGGCTTGCCGCTGCTCTTTTAGTTCTTTCGATTTTTGTTCTGCTTCCTCCTTTTGCTTCTTCAAGAGTTCCCGCTGTTCGTTGAGGTATCCCCATATGGCATCGAGGATTTTTTGACCGTGTGCACCACCCTTCAGGTTCAGACTGTTAGAAGCAAAATTTCGAAACTGCTTTTCCTTGCGAGGAATGTTGTCGAGTGTTACCATTTGTTGCAAATGGGGTTTGATCGTTGGAGGTGCCTTGTCAACACTGCCGTGCAAGAGGTCCATCCAGGCCTCTTGAGGAGACATTTTCTTCTTGTTGCCATGATTTCCACGATCTGCCACAAGATTTCCTACTTCCGTCATTGTGCAGGTAGTGTGTGATCGATAGTCATCTATGTGGCGGGAATAAAAGCAGGTAGGGTGAGACGAAAATGCTGGACACGTCGTTTTGAATGAGTAACTTTGTAATATTCTTTCATTGATTCATCAGAGTTTAATTAAAACATTTTTGATACTCCCACGGCAAAAAAAAGTCTGCCAAAATCGAGATCGAAAAAAGGCTTTCGTCACTTGAAGGACAGGTACCGGCACGGCACACATACACACAAATATCGACACGTACCACCATAAAAGGCAATCGAACAATCCACACAACTGACAGAGTCACACCGGCGACAACGACTTGCATGCGTATCTACTTGATTCTTCTTTAGAGTTTCATTGCATCCATCACAGGTGAAAAAGACCATTGTAGAAGAATAAAGCTGTTCGTATTGTTAGCAATTGCAGTTATGTAACTACTGAGAACTGTGCTGGTTCAGTCAAGTGTGGGACGTTGCGTGTTGCTGTTACTTCTTTGCCATCTTCGCACTTATTGTGGCTTTTGGAAGAGTTGATTGGCCTCCAAGAACAGACAGATATGGGGAGACAGACGGACCGCTTTTGGTATTCAGTCGTGTACTACTACTACTACTAGCTAGGAGTAGTAGACTAAGCTACTACGGTATACAGTACCGTAGGTACTAGAGTACTGGTAGGACGAACTACTATGAGCTCTAATACTAGTAGTACTTAAGAAGAATGATTGCTCCTGAATCTTTTTTTACTTGCAGCTCTCGTCTACTCAGTACGTAGGACTCGGAACAGGTATTTGTCTCGGTGGATCGTACCTCTTAAGAGGAGAGGGTGGTACGAAAGCAGTGTCATGCAGAGGTAGCTAGCAACAGTGGCACAGTACGTGCAGTTGTGGCATATCACCCCGACCTCTTGTTGATCATATGGCTACAATTTTTCAATGAAAGAAAGGGATTTAGCAGTCCCCACCTAATCGTAGTCCTTCTCGGCTAATTGAAGTGCCGAAGAGTTGTGATTACGCACTCCTAATACTGCAGTAATTTCAACTGTACGTCACTTAGCGTGTGTTGTTGAATACCATAGAGTAGTATTGTATATTGTATTTTATTGGTGTCTTCATTCTTGGCTGTCGATTTTTAAGGTTTTCAGCACACACAGTATGGTTATTCGAAAAAACCTTTTTAAATATTCTATGTAATATGTAATCTATCATGGGCTGCAAGGAGCGATAAAAGCTGTGCAATTTCTATAGTTTGATTGGCATGGGTCTCCTTTTCGGCTGCATGTGAGGAGAATTAGATACGTTCTCTCACTGCTCACTGTAGTAAAAGACAAATATCTTTGTTAAGGTAGAGTCTGGAATATAACATACAGTAGAGACCAACCATGGCAGATTATCGAATAAAGGCTCTTTTGAGGATAATAGTTAAGTACTTTTGGTAGAAATGGATGCTTATGAGTTCCAAGGTGACAAAAACGATGACCACGTTGGTTTAGTTCATTGCCGTTTCACTGTCTAACTTCTTTATCATAAGCGAATCTGTCAAAAAGTGCACGAAAAGATTTTTCTTCTCCTGCTTTGTTATCGTCCCCTTTCTCTCTTGTAAAGAGCGAACGAACAGAGCGGGCTGTGGTACTCGCGATATCGGTGGTGCCTTGAAGAATCGTAGAGACGCATTCGTTGGAGACATGCCGTGGTTTGATTAGATATTTGTCCACCTTGACCTCACGAGGTGATACAGGAGAACGATTGCCCTTGAAGGTCATCGGATTCGACATGATAGGGCGTTGGGCGTGGCTATTGTGGTCAATGATCATTCAATTGTAGGTGCAGGTTACGTGATTTTGATTGACTTTTATGTCTCCTGGTTGGCACTATTCTCTTGAAACCTGCAGTCAGATGACATTGCAAAGAACAGTGGTTTAATTGCCCCCTGAGATAAGAATTACGATTCCGGTCACGAAAAAACAAAGGAAAGCCAAATTAAGCCCAGGTGGACTATGGCAGTTTACCTTGTCTCCTATTAGGGACTATGATAGGACTCAGGAGTTAGGTCATACTCTATTAGGTCGTGTGCCTATGCCTGCTTCCTATACACCAACCACTAGTTTACTCCTACCAGGTACTAGACTACTATTACCATAATATCTAGTCTAATAGTCTCCACACTAGGTTTTTACGAAGCGAACTCACTTTCCTTCGAACTAATGAGCGACCCCTGAAAAGATTTTATCACTGGTACCGCACCTTTTTTTTCTTTTCAGAGCCAGCCGAAGGGAACGTGAGACAAGGAGACCCGAAGCCGACGTCACCGGAATGACCCGAAATGCCCCATCCCGTCTCCCACTCAGAAACAGGAACACATCGGGAGAAATCGGATACGACTATTCCCACTTCGGGGAAGAAGATCCACACGCCAGGCTGCCGAA